>Ga0123356_10001915_pt1 | contig 22556 bp, 13 predicted proteins | sample TergutEmb28metaG_2_FD_92546 | JGI IMG/M metagenome (GOLD analysis project Ga0123356, IMG submission 92546) | Embiratermes neotenicus P3 segment gut microbial communities from Petit-Saut dam, French Guiana - Emb289 P3 | ecosystem: Host-associated > Arthropoda: Insects > Digestive system > Gut ...
AAAAAGTTACCAAAACCCTATACCGTATAGTTGTAATTCATTGTGAGCAGGCTGACAATGTATACATGAAAAGGATAGTAATCTTTTTGTTATTATGTCCGCTTCTTCTTTCTGCCTGCGAGCTATTCGACGGAGCGGCCGACCCTTATTATCTTGATAAATTATATGAAGAAGTAGCCTGGGCAAACGCGCCCTGGGTTCCCCTGCGAATAGAAACAGGAATCCTTGGAACAGCAAGCCCGATGGGCCCCCAGCCCAACCTTGTCAAACTAGGCTATTCATTCAAACTGATATTCCAGCCGTCAATTGAATATCCTTTTATCGGCTGGCAGGCCTGGATAGACGACAATATCATAGCCTACTGGAGACCCGGAGACGAATACGGAAACGAGAAAGTGCGTTTTACTCCAACCAACTCCGGAGGCACAGAAGTTGAAGTATTCATATACGAGCTTCCGCCCGAAGGAAAACAACTGTCAGTCGGCCCCATCGGAGCCGAAGGTGATGAAATAGAAGTAGAGCTGTACGCCGGAGGGCTTGGGAATATCTACCCCGCAGCGATAAGAGGAATAAAAAGGGGATTCCCCTTTACACTGAACTACCAGCCTATGGCCCAGTATCCCTTTGAGTACTGGGAAGCCCGCTGGACAAGCGGCAATATGACACGAAGCCTTTTGTGGAAGGCCGGCATGGATTACGGCGATACAGAACCTGAAGTGATATTCCGCGCAAGGGACGCTTTCGGACACACCGCGGAAATAACAATAATGTTCGAACCGGATGACGGTAAGATACGCATAGGCCCCGCAGGCACGGACAGCCGCGAGCTTGAAGTCAGTGTAGACCCTGGAGAATTAGGCTTTGCATTTATCTCGATAACTGACACAGCTCCCGCAAGAGAAGGCTTTCCGTTTAATTTGAGTTTCCAGCCGTCCCAGAGTTATCCCTTCAGAGGCTGGCAGATAAAGTATAAAGACAGTGATGACAAAGAACATCTATTGTCAAACTGGCTGTCGATGAGCGGCCCAGCCGGAGCCGGAGCTTCCGACAGAGTCTTGTGGGATCCGCAGAATATCCAGGGAACCGATATTCGCATAACGATCAAGTTCCTTCCTGAAGACGCTGATTACAAAAAAGCTATAGTAATAAGCCCTCTTAACGCGGACAGCCCGCAGCTGAATGTCGCGGTAAACGCTGGAGAACAGGAAGGCATAGGAGGCCTTGGAGTAATAGGCCACACAATAAGCGCGGCCTCTCCAGCCAGAATCAGTTTTCCCTTTTCTGTCAGTTTCCAGCCTCACAGCGAATATCCCTTCCAGGGCTGGCAGGCTATATTCAAAAACGGAACCCGTTCCGTTTGGATGTTCGGAGACGGCGAGCGGGAAATATACGGAGTACTGTGGGCTCCTAAAAACGCAACCGGAACTGAAATAAACATAACGATAGAGGAATTGCCTGAAAACATTTTATACTCTGATGCGATAACGATAATGCCTCTTGGCGGAGACAGCCTTCCCGCCAATATAATTTTATCAGTCCCCGACGGCTGGGGAGCAGTCTCCCCCGCGCCCGGAGCATTAACAGGCAGAAGGCAGACCTTTCCCTTCGCGGTAGAGTTTACCCCTTCAGCATCCCGCGCCTTTGTAGGCTGGCGCGCCTATACCAATTACGTGTCTTACGTGAGTCCCGGTTTGCAGATAACGGACACCAATGTTGTAAGGTTCACCGGTATAGACGGCGGAAAGGCTCAGGTGATGGTGAACACCGGAACACAGGTGACCCTTGTCCCCTGGAGCGAAGAGAGGCCCAGGGTGAACAGGTCAAATCCTTCTCTTATACCAGCCATTAGCGCTTTTCCCTATGACCAGACAGTCACGCTGTGGTTCAGCGATACCATAGACAGAACGTCAGTGATGCTTGGCAACGCCGGAGGCGACACCATAAGCGTAAGCGGATATTCGAACCAGGGACTTGCCGGCAAGAATCAGGACGGAGACATATCGGATTATTTTAGTATTGTCTTTTTCGAAGACGACACCCGCATAGACCTTGTAGTAAAAAACACAGATGAATATCCGTCTTCAGATTTACAGTCTCTTAACATCAATGTAGTGGCAGGCCCTGGCATAAGAAACAAGGCCGGGAATGACACACAGAAAAAGAACGCGTACAGCCATCAGATGGCATCTGCGCAGACAGTATCGTACCTTACAGGAATAACCGAATCCCAGAAGATATACGAGGCTTTTGACATACAGGCAAGCCGGGTAAACGGCAGCGATTATTTCCAGAACGCCGGAACCCAGTGGAACAACCCTCTTATAGACAGGCGCTTTAACACTAACACTGTATTTCTTAGGTTTAACGTCAGTGCTCCAGAGGGAGTCTCTCCTGTGCCTGACCGTTTTTACATAGTGGAGCAGAAGACAGGAGCTTTGAACGGAGAGTTTGAGTTTTCAGAGTTTACAGGAGTAAGGACAGTTACAACATCCGGCGGCTTTTATAACATGCAGCATACCTTGCAGACGTCTGTTCCCGGAGGGATAATCCGTCTTGTAGTGATTCCTTGTCATACAACGGAGCTTCCATTAGTTGAGGGCACAACAGAATTCGGCCTTGCAGTATCAGCCGCTGTTACAACCGGCCGCTATGTCACTGTTGTAAGGGACGCGGCAGCTCCTGTTATTAGCGGCTCTGTTACAAACATAAGCGGCAACACCTCGGTAGATGAAGAAGAAGAAGATGTATATGTATTCGGACAGAACCCTGTGATGACAGTTAGCCTTGGCAGGCTGAATTTGTTAAGCGACAACGGCGCAGCCGGAGGCATCTCCGCCGCGCTTGCCTGGAACAGACCCTGGACAATGGACGACAGGGCAAATTTACAGTGGCAGGTTCTTGTGGGGACTTCAACCGCAAACGCAACTGCAAAAACCGGCTGGCTTGACGTATACAAGACTGACGGCGATCCCAATGATTCAGGAGGGATTGAACTTGGTTCAGGGACAAGTCCTGTTCCTATAGATACGGTACATACGGTTTGGATTAAATTCAGAGATCGTATAGGCAACGAATCAATTCTTTACGAAGCAGGAAAAATAAAAAGAATCGAGCTGATATTTGATCCGGTAACAAATCTTTCTGCAGAGGTTAATGCATCTGGTAATCAAATAACTGTAAGCTGGAATACGCCTTCCGGTATGAGCGGAGCTTATGTGTATGTTAACGGCGTAAGGCAGGCAACAGTAACGAGTACAGGTTCAAGCAGTTATCCCTTCTCTGTTACGCCAATAAACGCCAACAGCGTAAGAAGCGGACAAAGTGTAAGCGGCATTTTAAATTACGATATCAGCGTGCGGTCATATAACGCCGCAGGCGATGCAGATGAGCGGCTGGTTACAATCTGGAATATTCCTGATATGCATGTTACTGAAGCTAATGCCAATACTGTACTTCTTACTAACGTTAATTTTAAGGATGCTCTGGCTGCCGGCTGTACAAATAATTTTGTTCTTACTGAGAATGTGACATTGTCAGACTGGACACCGTTTTCAACTTTTACAGGAAAGTTTTATGGTAATGGCAACACAATAACGATAAACAACTTTAATACTGCGGATAATTCTCCTTTTGGGCTTTTTGGTATTGCAGACGGCGCATTAATCCGCGACCTTCGTGTTGAATATGCAGATATGACTATAAGCAGTGAAAGTGAAATAAAATTTGGCGGTATTGCAGGGCAGGCAGATGGAAATAATATAATCCGGAATGTAATTGTTGGAAGAGATAAAGGTAAAGTAACAGTTACTAACACAAGCCCGGAAAATAATGCAAATTCGCCGACTTACGCGGGAATGATCACAGGTTCCATGCAGCCGGCAGCTTCTATCGAAAACAGTTATACCTCCCTTGAACTGATTGTAATTGCATCCGGTATCAGCGGAATCCGCGCAGGAGGTATAGCCGGGTATATCAGCAGCGAATCTGTGCCTGCCGTTAAAGTGATGATAGACAGTGTTACCATGGCAGGAATTGTTGATGCCCGGACCGATAATAGCAGCAACTTTAATCTTATTTATCTGGGAGGCATCGCAGGAGAAAGCCTTGGACAGGGACGTATTCAAACTTCAGAAGTTTCCGGAACTCTTACAATGACAGCTAACAGTACCAATACAAGTAATGGTGTTGAATTTAGCAGCGGCGGAATAATCGGCAGAATGGGGGATGGGCATATTAACAACTGTCATTTTACCGGAAAAATTGATTTTGGCTCTTATTCAGTAAACAGACCGTCATTTGTCGGCGGCGTAGTCGGAAGAATTAACGGAATAAGTTCAATAGTAGAAGTAACCAGCTCAACAGCAAGCGGAGATTTATCATTTTTAAATAGCGGTTCAGGCGAACTTTCATTAGGAGGCGTGTGCGGTGAAGCAGGTGATGAATCTTCCGCTATTTATATTTATTTTACAGATTGCGAGTACCGCAACGGTTCAATAGAAAATGGCTCATTAACAAAAAATAAAGATACAGGCAATGGTATGCGGGTGATAGGCGGTTTCATAGGAAGGATAGTAAAATGTGTTGAACTAATAAGATGCAGCAGCAGGGCTGGAATAATTAATCATTATTCGAATGATTCAATGGTTTATGCAGGAGGTTTCGTTGGTCAGATAGGGGAACGCAGCGTTTCAACATTTATTAGTTGTTACAGTACATCACCTGTTGATTTAACGTTTGACGATTTAAAAACTTATACCGGTGATCCAAATGCTATCCATGTTGGCGGTTTTGTCGGGTATTTATATCAAAATGATCCAATAAAAGATGAACATAATAATGATATAGTGTTTCCTAACAATATAAAAGGCTGCTACGCTGCCGGATCTGTAAAGGTAACAGTAAACGGCGGAGAAGGAAGGGTAAGAGCAGGCGGTTTTTTAGGGTTTTCAGGACTATTCAATTATTTATATGATTGTTATGCGCTAGGCGATATTATTATTGAAAGCAAGGTGGCTACAACTATTAGGGCAGGAGGATTTTCTGGTGAAGCTACAAACAGTTCTACCAAATATTCGCATTGTTTTTCTGCCGGTTTTGTTTATGGAAGAACGAATAGTAACACTGTTGCTCTTGGAGGTTTTAAGGGATTTCAATATACTAACAACGGACAAAATATATATAACAGTTGTGTTGCTCTGGGCGCAAGTGTTACTGCTATGAGTCCTGCTTCTGGTGTAAACAGAATTTTTGACGGATTAGCTATCCGCACAGAAGGTGATGGAGAAGACACTGGAAATAATAATTATGCCATTAATTCAATGCGCCTGGAAAAGGGCGCCTTTAATGGTTTTGATCCTGTTTTACAGAGTGTATCCGATGCAGGGCATAACCAAAGAAATGGTGACGCTGTCAGCGCCAGTACTCTGCGTATTCAAAGTTTTTGGAATAATACATTAGGTTATTCCAGCGATTGGTGGGACTTTAGCACCGTAGCAAGCCGGGGTTATCCGGTATTAAGAGGCATGAGCGGACAATGAGGATGAAAACAAGGCAAGGCATAGAAAGTGATTTTCAGGCTTATTTAACTGAATCTACCCCCGGAAAAGGCAGGATTAACAGTTTATTTGCTAAAAAAAACGCTAAAAACCCTATACCGTATAGTTGTAATGCTTTGTGAGTAGATACATAATTAGGGTATGAAAATCGGGCTAAAACCGGGAAAAATATTTTTTATACTCCCATTTCTGTTGCTTGTCAACTGCTCATTGCTTTTTGGTTTTGACTTCTCCCTGCGCCCTAAAGTCTTTTTCTCTATCCCGATGGGAGAGGGCAATCTGGCTCCGGATGGCAATGAAATGTACAGCACAGGCGGCGGCGGCGATATTGGCCTGGAAATAGATTTTTCTACGATATGGCCGAATCCTCTTGGCCTTGGTTATACCCTGGGTGTCGAGGGCGGCATGATAATTAATCCGATGCAGGGCCGTAGCGCTGTAAATGTAAACTTTTATTCATTTGGCGGCGCTTTGGGATTGTATTTCTTCCCCTTGTCACGGCTCTTAACGCGCGCAGATGCTGCGTTAGGCATTGGCTTTTCGGCAAGAGACGGAGCAAGGAGCGAACCGGGTCTATTCTGGCGCGCCGGCGGCGAGATTGGTTTCAGGTTTACGCCGGGTTTTACAATTGCAGCTAACGCAGGATGGCGGCAGTACGAAGAATCGGGCGGCAGATTGTTAAATACCGGAGCGTATGCAGGGCTTACAACGCAAATGACTTTCCAGACAGGACGCTCAAACAACGAAGGCGTAAGCGCGGCATTTGAGCAATACGGCGCTGTGTTTCCTGCCTTTATACAGCTTTATCAAAATAATGCCATCGGGAATATCGTTATACGCAATAATGAAAGCGCGGAAATCCGGGATGTGCGGGTAAGTTTCCGCGCCGCAGGATATACGGCTTCGGAGTTTCTCTGCGGTTCTGTTTTTATTATTCCGCGCGGGCGCAGCGCGCACCTGCCTTTACTGGCGGACTTTTCGCCTGAAATTCTGCGGTTTACAGATAACGGCCGGATAATCGGAGAACTTGTTATACGATACAGATTTTTGGGACAGGAACGGGAAGTTATAAGAGCTGTTAATGTCGCTACATACAACCGTAACAGGATAACATCGGTTGCTTCACAGCCGGAGACTCCATCGCGGCCTCTTGAAGATATTTCTGCGCTTGCTGCATTTATTTCTCCCACTTCGCCTGAAACGCTTGACTTTGCAAGATTTATAGCAGGCCTGGAACGCAATAACCGGCGGACAGGACATAACAAGAATTTAAATTATGCAATATGGCTTTTGGAAGGGTCAAGAGCTTCTCAAATAAGAGTTAATAATCAGTCCGAAGAAAAGTCAGCAATCAGCTCAGTACAGTTTCCGGCGGAAACTCTATTATTCAGATCCGGATCCAATATTGATCTTGCTTTGCTCTTTGCTTCGGGGCTTGAAGGAGTGGGAATCAGGTCGGCGTTTCTTCAGACAGATGATGAATTGCTTGTAGCTCTTTCGCTTGACGTTGACTGGAATGCGGCGGAAACGCTTTTTAACGGAACAGGAAGAATCTTAATTGTTAATGATAATGTGTGGCTGCCTTTGTCAATGAGCGCATTGGATAACGGGTTTATGGCGTGCTGGACAAGAGCCATAACTATTTTGAATCAGGCTTTTACAGAAGGAATGATTGTAGATTTTTCTGTAGTGGAAAATGCCTGGGGTATTTATCCGCCCGCGCCCTTGCCTGAACTGGGAAGAAGTATTCTGCGTACAGACAATGCAGCCTTAACAAGGGAAGCTACCCGCGTTATACAGCAATATGTTGATCAGGAACTTGCAGGTGTTCTCAGGCAGGTGCAAACTCAGATAAATACAAGTCCAAGCGCAGCATTGCATAACAGGCTTGGAATTGTTCAGGCGCGTATTGGGCGTACTGCAGAAGCGAAGGCCGCTTATGAACGCGCGGCGGGAATGGGATTGGTTCCGGCAATGACGAACCGGGCTAACCTTGCTTTAATGGAAAGAGATTTTACTACAGCTGAAAGATTTTTCAGGCAGGCGCTGCAAAGGGACAGCCAGAACAGAATTGCGGCGCGCGGGCTGGAAAGAGTAGCAGAGAGCAGATAGTTACGGTAGTTAACTGCCTGTTAAATATATTTTGGAGGTAAGAAGATGAAAAGAGGTGTTTTATTATTGGTGATTTTCTTGCTGGCGGCAGGTTCTGTTTTTGCGCAGAACTACATTGTGGAAAGCGTATCGGGGCGGGTTCAGAAAGAATCCGGCAGTAACAGGGTAAATTTGGCAGCCGGCGAAAGTCTTAATTCCGAAACAATTGTTCACACCGGTGTCGGAGCAAATCTTGTTTTGCGGCTTGACGACAGAACATTTAATATTCCGGCAGCCAATAGCGGCAAGATTAGTGATTTAGTCGCTACTCCTTCCAGAGTCAGTATCGGCGGAAATATTTCCCGTGTGGAAACAGGAGCAGTGGCGCGTACAAGCGGACAAGCTTCAACAGCTTCCGCCCGCGCAAGCGATGCTGCAATGGAAGATGATATTGCAGCGGAATAATGCAATAAATCAGCCTTTGTGCTGATTTATTGCTTGAAGTTTTTACGTTGTAGAAACTCCAGGATTTAAGACAGGCGGTATCCATGCCGCTTAAAAGAGAAAAAGTGAAACATCAAAAAAATTATTTAATTATTTCCGTTGGAGCCTGTCTTGTGTCGTGTTTATTATTTTTCACAACACTGGACAATAAGCTTTTTGATGTATTCCTGCGTTTTTTGCCGCCGCTGACAGAAAGTGAAAAAGTTTTCGTTCTTGCGCTTGACGATGACTCAATGGAACTTGCCGGAGGGTTTCCGTTCAGGCGTGAAGTAATGGCTGACATTGTAATTTTGCTGAAAGAACTGGGAGTTGAGCAGATAGTATTCGACTTAAGCTACCTTGATGAGAGCGCAAGACGTTTTGATCCTTACTACGCTGTTAATTCATTTGCCCGGCATTTTGATTCTGATTATATAAGCCTGGACGAAGCTATTTCTGTAATTCCGATGATAGGCAGGGATGTTGATGAATATTTTGCAAAAACGCTTGCCTTTAGCGGCTGTTCATGGCTTACGCTGACAATGTTCTCCGCAGATTTATATGATAATGCTGATAATATTCCTACAAATAAAGAAATAGACAGCTTTCTTGCGCAGTATATTTCCGCTGACGGCGTGACTGGCAAGGGAGATACTAAAACGCCTGTTGCCGTTAATGTTTTGCCTGCAATTCAAAAACTCCTTGGCAATGCAAAGGGCGCAGGTATTGTAAACGCTCTTCCGGATGCCGACGGTCTTCGCAGGCGCGTGCATCTTCTCTGGAAATATCAGGACAACTATTACAAGCAGCTTTCGTTAGCTGCAATACAGGAAAAACTTGGTTATAACACAGTTGAAGTATCAAACAGGGCTATTACCTTAAATATGGATAAGGGCGGTATTTTACGGATACCAAGAGCGCAGGACGGCAGTGTTTTAATCAGGTGGCCCCAGAAATTGTTTAAAGACTATAATTGGATGTCTCTTGTCCCGCTTATTCATTACACGATGATAGTAGAACCTTCGTTTGCAGAGAACATTGCAGTGATGCGGGATTCAGGGTTTTTCTATTGCTGGGAAGGAGGGTTAACGCCCTGGGACTGGTATTCTATCGCAGAAGAAATAAAAAATGAAGCTTTTGAAAATAACAGCGCGGCTGAACAGGAATGGCTTCTTGCAAAAAAAGAATTTTTTAATACAAGCAAAGAGTTTTTATATAATGGTTACGAAGATATAATTCTTGCCGATGTAGGCGATGATTATTATATTGCGGAATTTGTACGGGATATTTTTAACGTATGCCGCTCTGAATTTGAAAGGTTAGCTGCAATACGTGAAGAGGTTGCAGTTTTGGAAGGGAGCTTCAGCATAATAGGCTCCGATGCCACTTCAATGACGGATCACAGCATTGTTGCTTTTGAAGAAAATTATCCGAATGTAGGCAGTTATGCTGTTATTGCGAACATGCTTCTTGCGGGAGATTTTGTTGTTGACTCTCCGTGGTTTATATCATTGATTATCGCTTTAATATTTTCATTATTAATAGGTTTTTTTGTCAGCCACTTTGACACACATTTTTCTGTAATCACCGGAATAACCGGTATTACTTTATTATGCGCTTCTTTTGCAGTTTTCTTTTTGGCAAGCAGGATATATCTTGGGCTTGCCGTTCCGCTTGCCTCTGTAATTTTATCGTTTATTACAATTATGGTAAGCAAGTTTTTAACAGCAAGCCATGAAAAAACATTTTTACATAACGCTTTTTCCCGGTATCTGGCACCGGAAGTAATTTCTGAAATTATAAATGATCCTTCAAAATTGAATCTTGGCGGCGAAAAACGTGAAATGACAGCAATGTTTACCGACATTCAGGGTTTCTCCACGATTTCTGAACAGCTTGATCCCGTCCATCTTGTAAAATTGCTTAACCGTTATCTGACATTAATGAGTAATATCATTATGGAAAATGTCGGAACAATCGATAAATACGAAGGGGATGCGATTATCGCATTCTTCGGTGCGCCGGTTTTCCGCGCAGATCATGCTGTTTTAACCTGCCGCAGCGCTGTTGCCATGAAAATGGCGGAAAGAGAATTAAACAAAACAGTAGTAGAAGAGGGATTAAGCCCCGTTCCCTTATTTACGCGCATAGGCATTAACACAGGCGAAATGGTAGTCGGGAACATGGGCGCAGAAAATAAAATGGATTATACGATAATGGGAAATGCAGTTAATCTTGCAGCCCGTCTGGAAGGAGTAAATAAACAGTACAGAACAGGCGGAATATTGATAAGTGAATATACAAAGGATAAAATAGGAGATGAGTTTTTGCTGCGGCGTCTGGATCGCGTGCGGGTTGTGGGTATAAACACGCCGCTTAGATTGTATGAGATTCTGGGAATGAAAAATGAGGATACAGCTGTAGATATTTGGGAAAGCGCAATTGATTTATTTGAAACAAGGGAATTTGCGCAGGCTCAAAAATTATTTGATTCTGTAAAGCAAATGCGCAGTGATGATTTGGTTGCAGGCCTTTATATTGAACGCTGTGAAGCGTTTGCAAAAGATCCGCCGCCTGAAGAATGGGATGCGGTTAGAAATTTAACGGAGAAATAGATGATGAGAGTTTTGGGAATAGTAATATTTATTTTAATTTTATCTGTTCCTCTGTTTGCGGAAAACGAATTTTCTCTGCGCGTAGCTCCTGCTGTCGAAGCGCCTTTGAATATCCCCGAGTTCAGTCCGGGTATGGGAGCGGCAGTTTCTATTGACTGGTCGTTCATTCAATTTGCCGGTAATTTCGGCCTTGGGGTGAATGCAGAAGGAACTTTTTCTTCTTTACCTTTCCATGTCGGCGATTCTCTTTCTTTAATGGCAGGCAAGGCAGGATTATTTCTGCGGTGGAGTCCGTTTGACAGATGGGCATTCAGGGTTGCAGCTAACGGAGGAGTGTATCAGTACTCAAGATCAGGAAGCAGTAATTCCAATTTGCTTGGCTCATTTACTTTTGGAGCGGAATATCACCTGTCGCCGTATTTTTCAATGTTTGCAGACGGCGGATACACTTATAGAGTTTTCAGCAAAGAGCCCTTAAACACTTTTGGAGCAACTATGGGGATAAGGCTTAATTTGTCGGAGATAATGAGCGGCAGGACAAGGGTGCATGTAATAAAAACAGAACAGTACAGGGTGTTCCCTGTTTCGTGGGCCTGGTATGAGAACAATCCTGTCGCCATGGTGAATGTCACTAATGATGAGCCTAATTCCATTACCAATGTTCAGCTTTCTTTTTTTATGGACAGTTACATGAGCCAGCCGTGGACTTTTGCAGTGCTGCCCAGACTTGGAGCGGGCGAGAGTATCGATGTCCCTGTAACTGCATTATTCAATGAAGCCATGATGAATTTGACAGAGACTGTGAACGCCAATGGTTTATTGCAGATTAATTACCGCAGTCTGGGTACAAGAAAAGAAACCAATACCGCTATTCAAATGCCCATTTTTCACCGTAATACTCTTTCATGGGATGATGATAGAAGAGCGGCAGCGTTTGTTTCACCTTACGATTTTGCAGCGAGGTTTTTTGCAAAATATGTAGAGAGCGCAGTAAATTCAAATATCCAGTCCGGAACAGCCCGGTTTGGAAATACGCCGATCAATGTTGTGTATGCAGCGGCTTTGTTTGAAGCCCTGCGGTTATACGGAATGAGTTATGTAGTTGTTCCGGCAACATCGTTTGCCAATGTTTCCGCAGACGAATCGGTTTTGGATAATGTGAGTTTTCCCTATCAGGCGCTATATTACCGCAGCGGGGATTGTTCTTATCTTTCTATTTTGTTCTGCTCAATGCTGGAAGCGCTTAATATTGAAAGCGCGTTTATTACGATACCGGGGCATATTTATATTGCCTTTGATGTGGGCAATTCATCCTGGAACGCAGGCAGCGCGGAAATAATTGAGATTGACGGAAAACGCTGGCTGCCTGTAGAAATTACAATACCAAGAGAAGGATTTACCCGCGCATGGCGCGTAGGCGCAAGACAGTGGAGGAGCGCCGGAACAAACGCCGCTATATACCGGATTCGTGACTGCTGGGATGTCTATCCTTCTGTAACAGTTCCTGCTTCTGGAGATCACCTGCCTGAGATGCCCCAGTGGAGTGAAGTACTCACAGCGACAGAAAGAGAATTATTAGGACGCAGATAAAAGTCGTTATTTCTTATAATAAAAATGATCGCAACAATCATGTCCTTCCATAAGTGTTTTGGTTCTTTTTAATCCAATGTTTTGATTAAACCCCTCAGTAATATAAAAATCATTTTGACAAAACATATGTAATCCTTCCTTCGTAATTCCAAAATGTTTTGCTAAATCAACAATAGGACAATAAGTACATTTTAATTGCACTCCAGCTTCATTTTTTTCTACAACTTCATATTGAAAACCTTCTTTTCTCAATGGCTCCCATAAAAGTTTTATTAGTTCATCAATAGAATTATTGCCGTTTTTTTCAGCAATTTCTTTCCATTCGTTAAAAGCCTTATCTCCATTTAATTTTGCAACTGTTTTATATACTTCATCACCAAATTTTTCATGCAAAGCCCTGATTAATTCTGCCATTCCTGTATAATGCATAACACGAAATTTTTCTGCTTCTGATAATTCATTTGACATAAATTTAACCTCCAATAATTAATACATATATTTATTTAAATTATTTTTTAATATTCTAATATTAACAGAGCTTCATCGTCATGTAGTTCACCTGTTTCATAAAACCCTAATTTTTTGTATAATTTTATTGCAATGGTGTTTTCTGGATTGGTGCTTATTTTTATTTTATTATGTGTTTTATCCTGTTTAATTTTTTCAATTATTATTTCAAGTGCTTTTTTTCCAAAGCCATTATTTTGATATTTTTCATCAATCATTAACCTGTCGATCCAGTATTCATTATTATCACGAGGTTCAATCCCATACATAATAAAACCAACAGGTGTGTCATTATTATATATTGCAAGTGGTATAGCATCAGGAAATATTTTAGCTTGTGCTAATGAATATATATTTGAGGCACAGTATTTTTCCACATTTAATGAAATAATCTCATGAAAATTGTTTTCATTAATTTCTTTTAATGATATATTCATATATTTTTCTTTGACATTCTCTTTTAATATTATTTTAACTATATTTTACAATAATTGGCTATGCTATAATGAACTTTTTTGATCATATTTTATTTTAATACTGTATAATATCCGGCAATGGAAACTTCACCCTGCGGGCTCGTTGTAAGAACAAATAATATACAGTATAAGTCTAATACCTTATTTAAATTTTACAGGTTTTAATAAATCAAGCTGTTTGTCGTAGTCTTTTACTTGTTCAGAAAGGTAAAGTATTCCATAGCGTAAAGGTCAAGCTTTTTTTAAAATATTTATACCGCTACAATAGATAATTGTTTTCTTTATTTCCGGCTTGCAATGTACCAAGCTTATATGTTGCATAGCCCTCAGCGACAAATGGCTCTGATTTACAAATCCCCTTAGCCTCTTTATCGTTTTCTGCCTTAAAAATGATCATTCCAGCAATGCCAGGATAACCTTTTAATGGACCGCAAAGCACCAGCTTTCCTTTTTTATCCAAATCTTTTATATGCTCAACATGCTTTATAACCATTTCTTTATTAATTTTATTATACAATTTCCCTCTTTCGATCATCATAACATACAATAAATTTTCCATAAGTCACCTTTTACCCCTTCTGTATATCTTTTAATATTTCAGGCCCAATTTTCATTTTTTTAAATAATCATTCATTGCATCCCAATACCCGCGGCTGCCGGTAATGCCTGTCACATAACCAGGCATGGCTATTCCGAAATTAGAATATTTCCATTTATATTCTTTATTTTTATTCAAATAGTACCTGAAATTGTTCCGCTTTAAAACTGTTATTAAGTTCAATAATTATATTCCATGTAGCCATATCAGATGTGCCAATTTCAGGTATTAACCGGTTAATAACAATATCACTATTACTGTCAATCCTTTTAACTATATGCCTGTTAGAACCGCTGGGTTCTTCAAGTAAAATAATTACAAGAAAATTATTTGTAAAATAGTTTTCAGAATATTTTGAAATTGCATTTATATACTCAGCTTCCCTGAAAGAACCATCATTAAATATTCTATAATATTGCTCAAGCTCATTCACGGAAGATATAACTGTCAAGACCGGATTTATTGAACCCAAACCTGATCCTATCCTTATATACTGGACAACAGGATCCGTTTGACTGCCATTTAAGGCGCTGCCTTTATTTACACAAGCCGTAAGTGACATTAGAATTACCAATGAAGTAATAAAAATCATAATTAACCTTTTCATTCTAACCTCCGTATGATGACTAAATAATAGTTATAGTAATGTCAATACAAGTATATTGGACATGTTCGACAACTCGGTTAGTTGCCGAACATGTCTTGCAGTTTTTAAGGCTAAAGCCTAAAAAACTGTTTTTTCTGAAGAAGTTATTCGTAAACTGAAGTTTCCGAACAAATCTATTATATAATTATTTTGGTATGTTATTCAATGCAAAAACCTCAAACGGAGCAGAAGAAATGCCTGACATTCTAATAAAATAAATATTATTAATATTAGATATAAAAATCTCATATTTTTCCCGCCTGTTAGGAATTTTTTCTTTCAAGTACATTTTACTAAAAAGGGACTTTCCTGCAGGTTTCTTATGGGGGAAACTATCAAAATTAATCAAAATAATTATGATTAAAACATCACAATTTATTTAAATTTATTGTAAATATATGATACTATTTTAATCATGGGCAGTGAAAAAGACAGAATTGGTTTTATTATACCCACCATTTATTCCACAGGGTGGGCGAGAAACGCCTTGCCGATATTTGTCAGAACTGCACGCAGTGAAAATAAAAGTCTTTATATTTTTCCCGGCGGGCGCTTAAACGGTCCAATGGAAATGGAGGCCCTTCGTAATCCAATTTATTCTTTGATAAACAATGATAATCTGGACGGGTTGATTAGCTGGAGCTCCACTCTTAGATATAAAGAGGATGAGGAGACTTTTGAGCAGTTTCATTATAATTTCGCTATTCCCTTTGTTACATTGGAAATAAAGATACCCGGTTATTCCAGCGTTAATTTTGATTCTTATACCGGAATGAAAAAGTTAATAGCTCATTGTATAAAAGTTCACGGAGCAAAAAAAATAGCTTTTATCAGAGGGCAGCCTCTGCATCCAACCCATGAGGCGCGGCTAAAAGCCTATGAAGATGCTTTGCATGAAGCCGGTATTCCGCATGACAGAAACGGTCCTTTGGTAACAAGGCCGTTTGTAGATGAAGAAGGAGACGCTGCCGCGGCGCAGTTATTCGAAGACCGGAAACTAATACCCGGAAAAGATTTTGATACACTAATCGGATCAAATGACCATTTAATATTTAAAGCAATCAATTATTTTAATTCAAAGGGTTATTATGTGCCGCGGGATTATCATACCGCAGGATTCGATGACTCTTTGGAAAGCCGGCTTACGGAGTGCCCCCTTTCTACAGTGAAATCTCCGTATTTGGAAATGAGCATTGAGTCCTTCAGGATATTGGACAGGATCATATCCTGCAAAAGGAATAATAACCAGGACAGCATAATAGATGATGTGCTTCTGCCTGCAGAACCTCTTATCAGAGAATCCTGCGGCTGTATGGATTTCTATAATATGTCGGCCGATCCATTACTTAAAAAAATTGAAATAAAAAAATCTGACATTGCTTCATCTCAGCAGAACAAGATAGATGCTTTAGTAAAAATAATATCCGATTATTTAAAACTCAGTCCCAGCGAAACAAGAGGAATTGTAACGCCGCTTATACACTCATGGTTAAAAATACCGGAACCTCTGCCGGTCACAAAGTGCGCAGGTTCCCCTCAGGCAGATGACAATTCCATAATCCTTTCACAATCTGACCTTGATGTTTTCTTTATTCATCTTGAAAAAAACATAAAACGGTTCTTTAAAGTTTATAAGGATGTAGATATTTTTTTAAAGATACTAAAAATAATTTCAGATTCCGGTCTTATCTCTCCTGTTTTATTCAAGAAGCTGGAACCTGCCATATTACGAACTGTTCTTAAGATTTGGCAATGGTCTACAGAATACGCGCATTACGAAAGAGAAAACCTGAACACGGTATTAAACTCGCTTAAGTGTGTTCTTCTGGAAACAAGAGACAGAATTTCCCTGATTTCCAGTCTGGCGCAGTATCTGCCGAAAATAGGGATAAAAACTGCAGGGATGGCTCTGTATATTGATGATAAAACATCGCTTTGGATAGGCCATTTTTCTCCAGGCGGCAATTGCTCGGCAGAAGGAAAATCTTTTTCCAGAAAATTGCTTGTTCCGGAAACAATAAAACATCAGTTTTCGAATAACATTTTTATAGTACAACCTCTTTTTATTGAAAACCAATCGCTTGGATATTTTATTAATACTGTGTCAAGTTATGACGGAGTTATTTACGAGGATATTCGCAGCACTATAAGTTATACCTTAAAGAGCATTTTACAGTTTGAAGAAGTAATTAAGGCGCAGCAAAGCGAGCTTGAAAGCATTGAGCAAAGCCGTGCGGCGCAGGCAGCTTCCGAAGCAAAAAGCCAGTTCCTTGCGATTATGAGCCATGAAATTCGTACGCCTATGAACGCAATCATGGGCATTACAGAAATTCAACTTCAGAACAAAGCGCTTTCCTATACAATAAAAGAGGCATTTGAAAGAATTTACAATTCAGGCGATTTATTGCTTGGAATTATCAACAACATTCTTGATCTATCCAAAATTGATTCCGGAAAACTTGAGTTATTATCTTTTCAATACGATATCGCAAGCCTGATTCACGATACTGTAAAATTGAACCTGTTGCGTTACGAGAACATGCCTGTTGAATTCAAACTGACTGTAAGTGAAAATATTCCTTTATTATTAATCGGCGATGAATTGCGGATAAAACAAATTATGAATAACCTGCTTACTAATGCGTTTAAATATACTCAGGAAGGTCATATAGAATTAAAACTTTCTTTGGAACAGCAGAAAAATACTTCAGGCGTTATTCTTGTTATCTGCGTAAGCGATACCGGACAGGGAATGACAGAGGAACAGGTGCGGAAACTCGGCGATAAGTACAGCCGTTTTAATATGGAAGCAAACCGTAATACCGAGGGCGCTGGTCTTGGCATGAATATTACGCGCGACTTAATACAGATGATGAATGGTGAAATTGCCATAGAAAGCGCGCCGGGCAGGGGATCGGTTTTTACAGTACGTTTGCCGCAGGAATGCGCAAATCCCAATCCAATCGGCAGGGAATTGGCAGAAAACCTGATGAAGTTAAACATTAAGAATACAGCAAAAATCAGGAGCGCGCAGATAACGCAGGAATTTATGCCTTATGGCAAGGTATTAATTGTAGATGATGTAGAAACAAATTTATATGTAGCGCGCGGGTTAATGGCGCCTTATGGATTATTTATTGAAACGGTTTTAAGCGGAATTGAGGCAATAGAAAAAGTAACAGCCGGCGCAAGATATGATATTATTTTTATGGATCACATGATGCCAAAAATGGACGGTATCGAAGCGACAAAAAAAATACGTAAATGGGAAGCCGAACAGATTGAACAGATTGTTTCCGCGAGTTTCGCTAAGGATGAAAGTATGGAGTTTTCGGAGAAAACTCCTAAACAATCGGGGTTCGTTAGAACCCCGATTGTAGCACTGACTGCAAACGCGCTTGCAGGGCAGGCTGAAATATTTATGAAGAATGGTTTTGATGATTTTATTTCCAAACCCATAGACATCCGCCAGTTAAACAGCGTGTTGAATAAATTAATACGCGACAAACAGCCCCCTGATATACTTGCCGAAGCCGAAAGGCAGAAAAACATTTTATATACTGCAAACGCTGCCGGTTGTAATACAGCTATTAAGCAGGATTATGCGGCGAATTTTCACGCACAGCTGATAGAATTTTTTATACGTGATGCAAAAAAAATAATAAGCGTTTTAATTGGTATAAATAAAAATAAATTCCAGGGAAACGAAGACATTGCAACTTTTATATTTAATGTGCATGCAATAAAAAGCGCGCTTGCGAATGTCGGGGAAAGCGGGCTGTCTGCAAAAGCATCTGAGCTGGAACAGGCAGGACGCGATCAGAATGTCAGTTATATATTATCTTCTCTTTCTGATTTTATTGAGTCCTTGCAGAAAATAATCATAAAATATAGTCTGCCCGAAGATACTGATACAGATACCCTGGAAGAAACCGATCATGCATATCTCCGGGAGAAGATGCAGATTATTTTGGAAGCATGTTCCTCCTATGATAAAAAATCCGCTAAAGAAGCGCTGAACTGCATTAAACATAAGAAGTGGCAGCGTTCAATAAGGGATCAGCTTAGCGATATTACTGACCATTTACTGCACAGTGAATTTGACGAAATCACAGCTATTATCCGAAACTACCTGTTCAGTTAATTTAACGCTGCCAAATTACCCATGATTACCATTAATATAATCAATGCGATAAGCACTGCCGGCAGTATGGTAACAATTTTCTTATGCGCGAATTTTTGAGCTGCAAATAATATCCCAATAAATAATGATATATACAGAAAACACTCAAAATATCCCATCAAATGTATTTCTAAAGGCAATTTTAAATATATATAACCTTCATATGATGAACAGACAGCTCCAAAAGTAGATATCACAGAAAATCCGAATACTATTAAACTCAATTTTAACAAGCCCCATTTTTCTTCAAAAAAAACTTTTCGTAAGGGCAGTATAAATAATGCTATTAATATTCCCCGGGGTATTTGCAAAAGCGGCCCAAAGCTGACGATGGTTGAATCGATAGGCCGGTAAAATGAGGACATTATTTCTGTTGCCCATATTGCTTCGTAATTCATAAAAATCATTGCCATCACTCCGGCAATAAAATACGCAATTGTATGCGCATAAGTAACCTGCCAGAAGTGTTTAATTAAATTGTCTTTGTTTTCCATAAAATTCTCCTTAATAAATACTAATATATAATTACTGCTTTACCAATGAAATCTGGCAGCATAAAACTGTAACTTGGAGATGTTTTTCCGTAACTTAAGCTATATACAGATTGTTCGTATACGATAAAAACTTTATAATTAAAAAATGAAACTCACTATTAATACTAATGAGCGGTATACAGAGACTGAAATAAACATTAACTGTAACTGCATGAATGAATATATCGAAAAACTTCTTGCCGCTATACGAATGTTAGATATGAAACTTGCATGCCGTAAAGACGGCCAGCAGCATTTTATCGATCTTTCGCAAATAATATATATTGAAAGTATAGATAAACGCACTTTTATCTATACTATATCTGATGTATATGAAAGTCCTTTTAGGCTTTCTGAACTGGAAGAAAAACTTGCAAAACTGGATTTTTTGCGGGCGAGCAAGAACTGTCTTTTTAATATCAGGCATTTATATTCTCTTAAATCAGATTTGGAGCAGAGACTTATCCTTACAATGGAAAAAGATATAAAGATTATTGTTTCACGGCAATATTCAGGCGCGGTAAAAGGAAAATTGGAGGCTTATCATGGAAAATGACAGAATAAAAACTGGTTTTTTAACAGGCTTTTTAAGGGAGTTTGCAACAATTTTTACATTGCTGATTCTTTGTTTTTCCTTTATGGGAAAATTCATTTATATTTTTATTCCTGATATTCAAAATTTATCTTCGATATTAATTCTGGAAGGAAAAGGTTTGCCTTACTCTGCTATTCTGCAGGCTTTCGCATTTGCATTTTTTATGGCTTTTGTTTCCAGATTTTTATTCTCAGAAAATTTAAATTTTAAAATACCGTATATATACAGACACATTATTTTTCTGTTAATAACATTAGTAACCACCTCTGTTTTTTCGACACTCTTCAACTGGTTTCCGGTTAATAACATACAGGCATGGATTCTTTTTATACCCTTCTTTTTTATTGCCTGTTCCATCGCAATTGGGTTATCATTTTTATTATTGAAACTCGAGGATAAAAAATACAACAAACTTTTAGAGAATTATAGAAACAAAATTAAAGTGTAGGCATCAGAGGGCGAAGTTTCCAGTATCACTCGGAGTGGGGCGGGATTTTAAGAGGTGTGGGGCGGATAGAGTTTAAGAGCAGGTAATTCAATCTTTAGCAACGATAACCATCTTACAAATTTAGAGGTGTAAATGTATAATGGATGTAAGGAGTACAAAAGGTGGAAAGTCAGAATGTCGAGTGGAAAGAATCTTGGCGTGATGAATACCTCAAATGGGTGTGCGGTTTTGCGAACGCACAGGGAGGCCACTTAGAAATAGGGCGTAATGATAAAGGCGTGGTGATTGGGCTTTCCAATACAAAGCGTTTACTTGAAGAACTCCCAAATAAAATCCGTACAACGATGGGTATTGTTGCAGACGTTAATTTATTCATTGAAAACGGACTTGAATACATTATTATTGATGTTAAAGCACATCCGAACATTATTAGTTATCGAGGAAAATACTACCTGCGATCTGGGAGTACAAATCAGGAATTGACAGGCTTTGCTCTTGACGAACTCATGCTTCGTAAATATGGTCGAACATGGGATTCAGCTCCAGTACCACGCATCAAAATAAGTGACTTCTACCACGATGCATTTGATATTTTTAAAAAGAAAGCAGTGACGAGCAAGAGGCTCACAGCGGAAGATATTGAAGGCAGTAACGAAGAACTGCTCAAGGCCTTAAAACTTACTGAGGGAGATTACCTGTTAAGAGCAGCAGCTTTGCTGTTTCATCAGGACCCGGATGAATGGTGCCTTGGTTCTTACGTTAAAATTGGCTATTTTGAAAATGATGCCGATTTACGTTATCAAGATGAAATCAATGGTTCACTTATCAGTATCGCTGATCGTATTATGGATATTATCTACACTAAGTACTTCAAAGGGTTGATTCGCTACGAAGGTTTACAGAGAATAGACGAATATCCAATGCCGCGTGATGTTATGCGAGAAGCTGTTTTAAATGCTGTCGTACACAAAGATTATAATACAGGTAATCCAATTCATATAAAAATTTACGATGACAAGGTGATAATATATAATAACTGTCAGATACCGTCAAATATTGATACAGAAAGCCTGCTTGCAGGTGTCCAATCGAACCCTCACAACCCGCTAATTGCGAACGCTTTTTTCCGCTCAGGCCAAATTGAAGCGTGGGGGCGAGGCATTGAGAAGATGAGAAAAGGCTGCTTGGCTGACAATCTACCGGAACCGGAATTCAAGATATTGCCTAACATGTTTTTTATTTGCTTCCGTATTCGAAACAATAACAAATCAGTTAAAGACGGTATAAAAGACGGTATAAAAGACGGTATAAATAAAACCCAGAAAAAAATTATTGAACTAATGGTTACTAACCCGGAAGTGACGTTAGAACAACTTGCTGAGGGTATTGGTATATCAAAAAGAAATATGGAAAAGAATATCAGCAAGCTAAAAGCATCTGGTTTCGTGGAACGCACAGGCTCACGTAAGAGCGGGCGGTGGATTGTTAAAATATGATGACTTTCTTTGACTGCATGTGAAACTAACTTTTCTCCTAGACACTTTCGTGTCTTCGGAGCCGCGGCTCCGGTTCAATTCCCTTTAGCTCGGTTGCAATTATTAAGGCTTGTGTATCAGTATATATCACAATGTATCAGATTGTCAAATTCTGAGTAGTGTCACTTTTAGCAAAAAAGTGTCACTCGAGGTGTCACATGGGGTGCAGGCGTTAGCATAGGGCGCTTGTTAAAAGCAGATGGGGGTGTGTTATTGTAGAAGACTTAATCTTGGTATAAGATGAATATTATGGGAAATGCCAGAAAAGCACTGCGTCCAGTGGAAACAAGTTTGACTGATAAAAACGAAACCAATTTTTTCGCTCAATTGCTAAACTGATTCAATATGCCAAACGAAGTATGGAAAAACAGGTAAATTCTACAATGGTTGTCACCTACTTTGAAATAGGTCGGCGAATTATTTAAAAAGAGCAACAAGGAGCAAAGCGAGCGCAGTATGGAAAAAAGGTTTTGCAAGGGCTTTCCGATTACTTAACCAAGCACTTAGGTAAAGGGTGGTCTGTTGATAATTTGAAATTGATGCGCCGTTTCTTTGTTGTTTATTCTGCAGTAAATCCAATGGGGCTGTCCGAGAAGTAATTCTTGGGCAGCCTTTTTTTATGATCAAAATAACCTTAAATTCCACACATGCGGAATTCTGAGGTATACAATTCTACACGTATGGAATTCTAACCAATATTA
>Ga0123356_10001916_pt1 | contig 22550 bp, 21 predicted proteins | sample TergutEmb28metaG_2_FD_92546 | JGI IMG/M metagenome (GOLD analysis project Ga0123356, IMG submission 92546) | Embiratermes neotenicus P3 segment gut microbial communities from Petit-Saut dam, French Guiana - Emb289 P3 | ecosystem: Host-associated > Arthropoda: Insects > Digestive system > Gut ...
ACATCGCCGGGCCCCTCGCGGCGCAGCTCGGCCAGCGCATCGGTGATGGCCTGCACCTGGTCCTGATCGTCGGGCGGGCGGTAGCGCACCTCGACGGGATACGTGCGGCCCGACACTTCAAAGACGGGGGGAACGGGGTGCGACCCGGCCGGTGCCGTCGTCTCTCCTCGTGGCGTGACGGCGAAATGCCGGCTGAACCGCTCCGGATCGATCGTGGCGGAGGTGATGATCACCTTCAGGTCGGGCCGCCGCGGCAGCAGCTGCTTGAGGTAGCCCAGGATGAAGTCGATGTTGAGGCTGCGCTCGTGCGCTTCGTCAATGATCAGCGTGTCGTAGCGAAGCAGCAGCCGGTCCCGCTGTAGCTCGGTCAGCAGGATGCCGTCGGTCATGACCTTGATCAGCGTGCTGTCACTCGCGGTGTCGGCGAACCTCACTTTGTAGCCGACCGTCGTGCCCAGCTCGGTGCCGAGCTCGGCGGCGATCCGGGCCGCGACCGTTCGCGCGGCGATCCGCCGGGGCTGAGTGTGGCCGATCTGGCCCCGGATGCCGCGCCCCAGCTCCAGGCAGATCTTGGGCAGCTGGGTGGTCTTCCCCGACCCCGTCTCGCCCGCGATGATCACTACCTGGTGCTCGCTGATCGCCGCGGCGAGCTCGGCCTTTCGCTGGCTGACCGGCAGCTCGGCCGGATAGGTGATCACCGGTACCGCGGCCCGGCGTGCCTCGACGCGCCGCTCTGCCGCCGCCACCTCGGCCGCCAGTTCCGTGAGAGCCGCCGATCGCGCCGGGGAATCCCGCAGCGACCTGACCCGGCTCGCGCGCCGGTCCAGCCGGCGCTGATCGCGAAGCGTCAGCCCGGGCAGGCGCGCCCGCAGGTCTCCGAGGGTGCCGGCCGTTCGGGCCGATCCCCCGGAGCCCTCCGCGGCTTCGGTCACGGCGGTGGCTCCAGTCGGCTGGCACGGGACTGCTGCATGGGACGCACGGGGGCCAGCGTCTCAGCATCGCCCGCGGGCCTCCCCGTGGGCCAACGCATTTAGGCGGTCGAACGCTTCCTGGGCTGCGCCGCAGGCCTTGACCTTGGAGCGGGCACCAGGGTTTACGTTCGGAGCCATGACGCGAACGATCTCGGCACAGGCGGCGGCCCTGGGGCTCAGCGCGGACACGCTGCGGTACTACGAGCGTCTTGGCTTGCTGCCGCCGCCCCGGCGGACTGCCGGCGGCTACCGCCTGTACGGCGACGAGGCGGCGGAGCGACTCGGCTTCATCGCCGGGGCGAAGCGCATGGGCCTCCGGCTGGCGGATATCAAGGAGCTCCTCGACGTCCGCGACCGGGGACAGTGCCCCTGCGGGCACACCAAGACCCTGGTCGGCCGCCGGCTGGCTGAGGTCGACGCCGAGATCCGGCAGCTGAGTTCCGTGCGCGAGCAACTGCTCACCCTGAAGAAGCGCAACGAGGAGTGCCTCGATGCCGCAGCTGGTGAGTGGTCGTGTGTGGTCGTGCCAGCGAAAGGAGGTGGCGCATGAGCGTCTGCTCGCACTGCGGCTGTGACTGCGGTTGCAGCCCGTGCTGCTGCTGCGGCGGCGGCTGATCAGCACGTCCCCACGTGTCTGCGCAGGTCAGGCGGCGGTATAGCCCCTGAGCTGCGCAGACGCTTATGCTGCTGGGAGTTCTGGGCGTACTCACCGCAACGTGGCGTGGGGGGCATAATGACCAGCCTGAGTTCCATCCTCGACCGGTCGGCTATCCGGCAGCCCGACCACACCGCGATCCGGCTCGACGATCTGTCGATCAGCTATCAGCAGCTCAGCTCGTCCGCCCGGCGGCTGGCGAGCCTGCTGGCCTCCCGGGGCGTGAGCCGCGGCGACCGGGTGGGGCTGATGATGCCCAACATTCCCGCCTTTCCGATCGTCTTCTACGGCGCTCTGATGGCCGGTGCCGTTGTGGTACCGATGAACCCGCTGCTCAAAGGTCGCGAAGTGGAGTACTACCTGCGGGACTCGGGCTCCCGGCTGCTGTTCGCGTGGCACGACTTCGCCGGCGAGGCCGCCAAGGGTGCCGCGGAAGCAGGAACCGAGGTCGTCCAGGTCGACGACGTGGATCTCAGCTCGGTCCTCGCGGGCCACAGCGAGGAGGCGACCCCGGCCGACGCCGACGACACCGACGACGCGGTCATCCTGTACACGTCGGGGACCACCGGCCAGCCGAAGGGCGCGCAGCTGACGCACGGCGGGCTGACGAGGAACGCGCGGCTGACGGCGGAGACGCTGCTGCAGAATCACGCCGAGGACGTGATGATGGGATGCCTGCCGCTGTTCCATGTCTTCGGCCTCACCTGCGGCCTGAACGCCACCATCCTGGCCGGCGGCACTCTGTCCCTGCTGCCCCGGTTCGTCCCGGCTAAGGCGCTCGAGATCATCGCGCGGGACAAGGTGACGATCTTCGAGGGCGTGCCGACGATGTACGCGGGCATGCTGCACCACCCTGCGGCCGACTCGGCCGACACCGCGTCCCTGCGGCTCTGCGTCTCCGGCGGCGCGGCCATGCCAGTCGAGATCCTGCGCAGCTTCGAGAAGAAGTTCGGCTGCATGATTCTCGAGGGCTACGGGCTGTCGGAGACTTCGCCCGTCGCATCGTTCAATCACCCGGACAAGCCGCGCAAGCCCGGCTCGATCGGTACCCCGGTCGAAGGCGTAGAGATGCGGCTGATCACCGACGCCGGCGATCCCGTCCCGGCCGGCGAGGTGGGCGAGATCGCGATCCGCGGCCACAACGTGATGAAGGGGTACTGGGGAAAGCCGGAGGCGACCGCGCAGGCCATTCCCGACGGCTGGTTCCGTACCGGTGATCTCGCCCGGATCGATGCGGACGGCTACTACTACATCGTCGACCGCAAGAAGGAAATGATCATCCGCGGCGGCTACAACGTGTATCCGCGCGAGATCGAGGACGCACTCTACGAGCACCCGGCCGTCGCCGAAGTTGCCGTGATCGGGCTGCCGCACACCGAACTCGGCGAGGAGGTCGCCGCGGCGGTGGCGCTGAAGCCTGGCGCCAGCGCAACCGCGGCGGAGCTGCAGCAGTTCGCCAGAGAACGGGTCGCGGCATACAAGTACCCGCGCCACGTCTGGCTCGTGCCGAGCCTGCCCAAGGGCCCGACCGGCAAGATCCTCCGCCGGGAGGTCCGCCCGCCCGAGGACGAGTCCCCCGGAGGACCAGCCGCGGGAGTCCGGGGGTCGTCCCCCGAGGGAACACGGTGACCGCGGACCCGGGGCGGCCGCCCCGCGATTCGGCGCCGGGTGCAACGCTGCCTGACGCCGCGGGTGACCTGGCCGGCGCACTCGACCTGCTGCTGGCAGACGGCGCCCTCGGTGTGCTGCGCCGGTTCCGCCCGGACGGGGCGGCGCTGCGGCTCGCCGCCGGGCTGGCCAGGCAGCCGCAGCTGGTGGCGGGCCAGGTGACCAGCCTCGGGGCGGAGCTTGCCCGGATCGCGAGCGGGCGATCGCAGATCGCGCCCGGGCGCCGGGACCGCCGATTCGCCGATCCGGCCTGGAGCCAGAACCCGCTGCTCAAGCGCGCCATGCAGGCATACCTGGCCAGCGGCCACGCGGCTGAGAGCTTGCTGGCCACCGCCGACCTCGACTGGCGCGACGCCGAGCGGCTGCGGTTCGTCCTGATGAACCTGATCGCGGCGACATCGCCGAGCAACAATCCGCTGCTGAGTCCGTCCGCGATCAAGTCACTAGTGGACACCGGCGGCCTGTCAGCGGCGCGCGGCCTGCGCGCCCTGCTCAGAGACCTGGCTACGGCGCCGCGCGTGCCGTCCATGGTGGAGCCGGGCGCGTTCGAGGTCGGCACCGACCTGGCGGTGACCCCCGGATCCGTGGTCTACCGGACTGAGATGTTCGAGCTGATCCAGTACGCGCCGACGACGGAGCAGGTCAGCAGGTACCCGCTGGTCATCGTGCCGCCGATGATCAACAAGTACTACATCACGGACCTGGCGCCTGGCCGAAGCATGTCGGAGTTCCTTGTCAGTCAGGGCCACCAGGTGTTCGCGATCAGCTGGCGCAACCCGGACTACCGGCACAAGGACTGGGACCTCGACAGCTACGGCGGGGCCGTCGTCGATGCCCTCCGCGTCGCGCGCACGATCACTGGCGCTGGCAGGGCCAGCATCTGCGCGCTGTGCTCGGGCGGCATCGTGTCTTCCATGGCGGCCGCGCACCTGAACCAGCTCGCCCAGCTCGACACCGTGGCCAGTATCTGCCTGGGGGTGACGGTGCTGGATCAGGCGAGAGCGGGCACCGCGGGAGCAATGATCGACGAGACAACAGCGGCAGCGGCGATGGCCGCGTCGAAGGCACGCGGCTACCTCGACGGCCGGACGCTGGCCGAGGTCTTCGCCTGGCTCCGGCCGGACGACCTGATCTGGAACTACTGGGTCAACAACTATCTCCAGGGCCGGCCGCCACCCGCCTTCGACATCCTCTACTGGAACGCGGACACGACCCGGCTGCCCGCCGCGCTGCACCACGACTTCATCCGGCTAGCTCTCGACAACTCGCTGGTCAAGCCGGATGCTGCCACCATGCTCGGCTCCCCGGTCGACTTGTCCAAGGTCGACACCGACAGCTACGTGGTGGCGGGGATCGCCGACCACCTGTGCCCGTGGCAGTCCTGCTATCGCACCACTCAGCTGCTGGGTGGCCAGGTCACGTTCGTGCTGTCCACAAGCGGGCACATCGCCTCGATGGTCAACCCGCCCGACAACCCGAAGGCCACGTTCCAGATAGCCGAGCACAACCCGGCCGATCCAGCCGAGTGGCTGAGCGCCGCGGAGACGGTCAGCGGCAGTTGGTGGCCCCACTATTCCGCCTGGCTCACCGCGCGGAGCGGCGGGTCGAGGAAGCGGCGGGCCAGAGCCGGCAACAAGGAGTTCGCCGTGCTGTGCCCGGCTCCGGGGACCTATGTCCACGACCGCTGAGGCTCCGTCGGCACCGAACGTGCGGAGCGTGGCCGTCGGTCGCCAGCTTCTGCGCGTCGCCGTGCGGCCGGCCCGGCGCCGCTGGCGCGCCAAGTCTGCCGCCACCACACCGCTGCTGCTGCTCAACGGCATCGGGGCGAGCCTGGAGCTGCTGCAGCCGTTCGTGGACGCGCTGGACCCGGCGATCGAGGTCATCAGGTTCGACGTGCCGGGCGTGGGGGGCTCGCCGCTGCCGGCCGCGCCGTACCGGTTCACCGGTTTGTGCCGTCTCATCGGCCAGCTGCTGACCGAACTCGGACACGACAGCGCCGACGTGCTCGGCATCTCCTGGGGCGGCGCCGTCGCCCAGCACTTCGCCGCCGTGCAGGCGCCGCGCTGTCGCCGGCTCGTGCTGGTCAGCACCGCCACCGGCATGCTCATGGTGCCCGCCCGGCCGTCGGTGCTGGCGCGCATGGCAACCCCCCGGCGGTACACCGACCGCAATTATCTGGCTGGCGTCGCGGGCGACCTCTATGGCGGCAGCGCGCGGACAGATCCCGCCAGGGTGGCCGCCGCCATGCACGCGGACAGCCGGGTAGGGTCCCGGGCCGGTTACCTCTACCAGCTGGCCGCCGGCCTGGGCTGGACCAGTGTGCCGTTCCTGCCGCTGATCCGGCAGCCGACGCTGATCGTGGCCGGCGACGACGACCCGATCATCCCGCTGGCCAACGCCCGCCTGATGCACCGGCTCATCCCCGACTCGCGGCTGCACGTCTTTCCCGGCGGGCACCTCGGCCTGGTCACCGAGGCCGCCGAGGTTGCGCCCGTGATCAGTGAGTTCCTCACCGCGCCCTGAAAGGGAGGCCGCAGTGGATCCGCTCGCCGGCGCCGACTTCTACGCCCAGGAGCAGCTTCTCGACGAGGCCGGCCGCAAGCGGCTGCTCGCCGTTCGCGAGTTCATGGAGACAGAGGTCGCCCCTGTCATCAACCGGTACTGGACCAGGGAGGAGTTCCCGCACGACCTGGTGCCGGGCCTCGCTGCGCTCGGCATCGCCGGCCTGGCCTGCGAGGGCTACGACTGCCCCGGCGGCGACCCGCTGCTCGACGGCATGATCGCCATGGAGCTTGCCAGGGTCGACAGCTCGATCGCCACGTTCATGGGCGTGCACGGCGGCCTCGCCATGGGGTCGGTCTACCTCTGCGGATCCGAGGAGCAGAAGCGACGCTGGCTGCCGGCCATGGCCCGGCTGGAGAAGATCGGTGCGTTCGCCCTGACCGAGCCAGATGTTGGCTCGGGCGTGGCCGGCGGCCTCACGACGACGGCCCAGCGCGATGGCGATGTCTGGGTGCTCAACGGCCAGAAGAAGTGGATCGGCAACGCCACCTTCGCGGACTACGTCGTCGTCTGGGCCAGGGACGTAGCCGACAACCAGGTCAAGGGCTTTGTCGTCGAATCGGGGACCGACGGGTTCAGCCCAGCCAAGATGAAGAACAAGATCGCATTGCGGGTCGTCCAGAATGCCGAGATAACGCTCGACAACGTCCGGGTTCCCGAAGAAAACCGGCTTCAGAACGCCACGACGTTCCGCGACACCGCCCAGGTGCTGCGCCTGACCCGGGCAGGCGTGGCGTGGATGGCAACAGGGTGCGCTCGGGGTGCCTACGAGTACGCGCTGGCCTACGCGCGGGAACGGCAGCAGTTCGGCCGGCCGATCGGCGGATTCCAGCTCGTCCAGGATCTGCTCGTCCGGATGCTCGCGAACGTGACGGCGTCGGAATGCCTGTGCGTCCGGCTGTCCCAGCTTCAGGGGCAGGGTCTGGCGAAGGACCACCACTCCGCGCTGGCCAAGGCGTTCTGCACCGTGCGCATGCGGGAAACGGTCGGCTGGGCCCGCGAGCTGCTGGGAGGCAACGGCATCCTGCTGGAGCACCAGGTCGGCAGGTTCGTCGCTGACGCCGAGGCCATCTACTCCTACGAGGGGACTCGCGAGATCAACACGCTGATCGTCGGCCGGGCCATCACCGGTCTCGGCGCGTTTGTCTGACCCGCGACCGTCACGCGGCCAGGCCAGCTCCGCGGCACACCACCCCGACCCGGACGGCTAGCGGACCCGGCGGCACGTCGACGAGTTCGAAGCCAAGCTCGGTGTACGCGCGCCGGTGCTCTTCCTCGAATGCCAGGCTCTCGGCGAGGCTGATGCGCCGCGCGGCTGTCGGAGTAATGAAGCCGAGACCCCGGACGAAGAACACGTTCCTTGCGTAGATGCCGGCCCGCAGGACCCTGTCCACTTCCGCTGTGAGCTCGGCCGACTCCGGGCAGCCGAGATAGCGGCTGAGCGCCAGCGTGCAGACCGGCGACCGGTCGAAGAAGACCAGGTCTCCGTCCGCCGCGGCAGCCGCCGCCTGACGCCGCCGCTGCAGCCCGACGATCTTGTCGAGGAATCCGGGCCGCGTCCACGGCTCCGGCTGCCCGAGCGCTTGCCCGAGCGCGATCACATCGGTGGCGGCTTCCTCCACTACCCGGTAGCCATTGCACTCGAGTTGCCGGAGAATGGCGGTTTTCCCGGCACCGGGCGTGCCAGTCAGCACGAAGTTAGGCATGATACGTCCTCCGCGGGAGTCAGGGAGAAGGTGCCCGGCCTGGGACTCAGGCGAGCGGGCCGGGTGAGATTGCCGAAAAGGGCTCAGGCCGCAGGCTCGGCGGGAGCCGCGGCGGCAAGAGCCGCCGCTGGCAGCGCCGGTTGCGCACTGACCGAGTTGGACAGGCCAGCGATGCCCCAGAGCGCGGTCAGCACCGCCAGCGCCTCGATCGCGATCCGCAGCGGCCCGTCACCGACGCCCTCATGGTAGACGAACAGCCCGAGGAGGGAGCCGGTGACGGGCTCGAGTACGACGAAGGCGGGAAGCGACGCGGCGAGGCCCGCTGCCCGGTAGGCGTTCTGCTGCACGGTGAGCGTGGCCAGGCCACAGGCGGCAAGCAGGTAGAGCCGGACGTCACCGAAGAGGGCGAACCGGAGCGGGCCCGCCAGCGCAGCAACGCTCTTGGTGAGCGCGTCTGTGACGCCAGCCCCCACCCCGCCGCCGATGCTGAGAACGAGCGCCCGGCGCGGCCCGGGTGACTTGCGGGAGACAAGCCAGCACAACCCCGCGACCGCGAGCGCGCCGGCGGCTGTGATGCTCAGTGATGTAGCCGGAGCCGTCTGGCTGCCGCCCGATGGCTCGGCTGCGATCAGGAACACGGCGAGACCGGCGAGCGTCGCGATGGCGGTCGCCCATTCGGGCAGCCGGAGACGCCTGCCGTCCGCGCGGGCGGCCAGCACCAGCGCCAGCAGCAGGCCGAGCGGGAACACCGGCTCCACGACCAGCAGCCGGCCAAGATCGAGGGCCACCGCCTGCAGCAGAAAGCCGGCGATCACTGCGATGAGACCGAGCAGCCACAGGCGCTCGCGCAGCAGCCGGACGACCAGGATTGCGTCGAAGGTCCGGCCAGAGGTCACGGCCGCCGCGCTGCGCTGCTGGGTCACCGACGCGACGGCGTAGCTCAGCGCTCCCGCAAGCGCGAAGCCCATCGCGAGGATTTGTTCTGGCACCCCGGTCACCGAGCGGACACCTGCCTCTCAGCCGCCCCGATTACGGGTCGCCCCCGAACACGATTAAGGCGACGATGTCACGCGCGTCGCATTTGCGCCAGCCCCTTCGGGTAGCTGGCTGGCTCAGCGAGCGGGTTCGCGCACCGGCGCTGCGAGCGCGGCGAGCCGGCCCAGCTCGGCGATGACCGAGCTGGCGAGCCGCGCTATCCCCCAGATGGCAGCGAGGACGGCCAGCACCTCGACGGTGATCCGCAGCCCGCCACCGCCGACACGCTCGTGATAGATCATCATGCCGAGAAGCGAGCCGGTCAGCGGCTGGAGCACGACGAAGGCCGGCAGCGATGCGGCGAGGCCGGCTGCGCGGTAGGCGTTCTGCTGCAAAGTGAGAGCGAGCAGGCCAGCGAGGGCGAGCAGCCAGAGCCGGACGTCTCCGAGCAGCGCGATCTGCTGCACGCCCGCCAGCGGGGCAACCGTCTTGGTCAGCGAGTCGGTGACGCCTGCGGCGATGCCGCCGGCAATGCTGAGCGGCAGGGCCCGGTGCGGCGCCGAGACGCGGCGGGTGACTGCCCAGCACACAAACGCGGCAAGAACTGCCCCGGCAGCGGCCAGGCCGAGCGTCGTCGCCGGAGCCGTCCTGCTCCCGCCCGATGGCTCCGCCGCGACGAGAAACACGGCCAGGCCGGCAACCGTCGCGACTGCTGCCGTCCATTCCGACCAGGACAGCCGGCGGCCCTCCGCCCGCGCCCCGAGCAGCAGCGCCATCAGCAAGCCCAGCGGGATCACCGGCTCGACGATCACCAGGTTGCCGAGTGCGAGGGCGGCCGCGTGCAATCCGTAGCCGGCGATCACGGCGATCATGCTGAGCCGCCAGCCGCGGGTGCGCGCCAGCCGGAGCACGAGACGGGCATCGAACGCCGCCGTCGAGTCGATGCGGGCCGCGCAGCGCTGCTGCGACACGGCCGCCACCGCGTAGCACAGCGCGCCGCCGAGCGCGAGCATCACCGCAAGCGCCTGCTGGGATGCCCCGGTCACTGAGCCGGCCACCTGCCCTTCCGGGCCCGTGCACCGGGCCAGTCCAGGGAATACCGCAACGGTTGCATAACGGATGGGGGGCGTGCTACCGGTTCGCCAACCTTGTTATGGCTGCCGCAGTCAGCCGGTTCCGGACAAAACTGCGTCCCGGACGGCCGCCCAGCGCAGCGAGTCCCGGATGCCCTCGGCCAGCGAGTGGGCTGGCTCCCAGCCGAGCAGCCGCCGGGCCCGGTCGCTCCGGGTGAAAGCCCCGGCCGGGTCGCCGGGCCGTCGCGGCGCCTCGACCGCCGCGACGGGTGGTGAGACGACGCTGTTGAACGCGGTGACCAGCTCGCGGACGGTCGTGCCCGTCCCAGTGCCGAGGTTGACGGCGAGCGACGTGGCACTGCCGAGGACGGCATCGAACGATCGCAGCGCCGCGACATGAGCCGACGCCAGGTCCCAGACGTGGACATAGTCGCGGATCCCCGAACCGTCCCTGGTCGGGTAGTCAGTGCCGGTGATCTGGAACGCCTCGCCTGACTGGTGCGCCTGGATCAGCTTGCCCAGCGCGTGCGAGGGGTACCGGAGCTGCAGGCCGCTGCGGAGCGCGGGGTCCGCGCCGATCGGGTTGAAATAGCGGAGCGACACCACCCGCATAGATGTACCCGCTGCGATGTCGGCGAACATTCCCTCGCAGGCTGCCTTGGTCCGCCCGTACGGGCTGAGCGGGACGACCGGCGAGTCCTCGTCCACGCTGCCGCCCTCGCTGGCCTGGTAGATCGCGGCGGACGAGCTGAACAGCAGCCGGTGGCAGCCGTTGCGGAGAAGGTGCTGCAGCATATCCAGGCTCTTGGCCACGTTCCACTGGTAGTAGCGGACGGGGTCGGAGACCGAGTCCGGCACCACGATCAGCGCAGCACAGTGCACGACCGCCGCAATGTCGGAATGCTCGGCGAAGATCTTGTCCAGCAGCGCCCCGTCGGCGATGTCCCCCTCGTAGAACTCGCGATCACGGGTGAACTCCCGGCGCCCGGTGACCAGATTGTCCAAGATCACCGGAGTGATCCCGGCGTCAAGGCACGCCGACGCCACCGTGCTGCCGATGTAGCCAGCACCGCCTGTGATCAGGACCTTCACGCCATCCTCAATCCGGAATCCGCCAGATTTGACCCGTATAGACCGTGATGCTGCTCCCGCTGGAGACTACCAATTCAGCCGCCGCCGGAACGCGCCGAGACGTCGCAGCGCCAGACTTGGCGGCGTTCGTCCCGCGGACCGTCAGGCCATCGGCAGACCACGATCCGCCGGGCTGTTCTCGCCGGTCGGGCTCGGACGCTTGGCCAGCCAGCTCAGCTCGGCTGCTCCGATCGAAGTCGAGGGCGCCGCCCGCATGAACGGCCAGATCTCCTCCGCGATTGCCCGCCAGTTGGCCGTGGCCCTCATCTCGCCCAGCAAGGCGAACAATCCGAGGTTGATCCGCTGCAGGATGACATAGGACCGCGGTATCCGCGCCCACTGGGCTACGGGGCTGCGAACGTCGAAGAAGCGGCGAACCACCGACGACGCGTACTCCCCGGTCACCGTCAGCGCACCGCGCTCGCGGATGAGCTGGTAGAAAACGGCGAGATGATCAACAACTTCGGCGTCGGTGAGCGGCGCGCCGGGCACGAGAAAGCCGGCCTCTTCCAGGCTGGAGCGAAACCGGCGCGGGTCGTCGTCCACGCAGAGCGTCCGCGCCAGGTCCATCAGCGGCAGGAGTTCGGCGTCCGAGAAGTGCTTGACCATGCCGAAGTCGAGGAAGGTGATCTTGCCGCCACCGTGAAAGATGTAGTTGCCCGGGTGGGGGTCGCCGTTGAACGCGTGCATCTCGTACAGGCTGCGGAACACAAACCGGTAGAGCGTCTCCCCCGCCAGGTCGCGTTCTTCTTGCGGCCAGGACAGCACCTCGGTGAACCGGGCACCGGTCACGAGCTCGCTGGTCACGACCCGCCGGGTGGACAGCTCCGGGACGATGTCAGGCACCGAGATCGTCGGATGGCCGGCGAAGTAGTCGTGCAGCCGCTGCTGGTTGGCCGCCTCGCGGCGGTAGTCGAGCTCCTCGAGCACCCGTTCCCGCAGCTCTGCGACGAGGCCATCCACGTCCTGGCTGGGCGCGGTGACCCGTAGCATGCGGCGGAGCAACGAGACGTTGTCCAGGTCGGCGGCCATCATCTCGGCGATGCCCGGGTACTGCACCTTCACCGCGACGGCGCGCCCGTCCCTGGTAATGGCCCGGTGGACCTGCCCGATCGAGGCCGCGGCGATGGGCTCGCTGTCCCACCGGGCGAACACCTGCTCGGGTGGCGCACCCAGCTCCTCGGCGATCATCTCGCCCGCCAGCTCAGCACTCATCGGCGGCACGCTGTCCTGCAGCCGGCTCAGAGTCCTCCGGACAGACGGCGCGAGCCCCTCGTCGACGTAGCTGGCCATCTGGCCGAGCTTGACCATGACGCCCTTCATCGTCCCGAGCGTTGCCGTGACGTCATCGGCGGTCTGCATCGCCAGGTCGGTCCGAAGCTGCTGGCGCTGCTCGCCCGCGGCCAGGAACAGCCGCGGCGCGCTGCCCGCGTAGCGGAGCCCCCCGCGCACAGCCAGCTGGGCCGCCGCCACCCCTCGCTCGAACCGCAGCCGCCCAACTCGCCGCCGCACCAGCGCCACGCCGACGGCGGTCACCGCCGTGCCCGCGGTCAGCGCAGCGAGCACTCGCCAGCCTTGCCTCATGCCGGGGTGACTGCAGTTACTGCTCCTGGGGGACGGCCCCCCGCGTGCGCCCGCATCCGCAGGGTGATGCGCTGTCTGGCCTCGAGCACGCCTGGCTCGCCCAGGAAGACCACGTCCAGCACGCCAAGCGCCTGGCGGATCTCCTCCCTGCGCCTGCTGGTCAGCCCGGGCGCCGGAAATCCGTACATCTGCCTGGCCCAGTCCGGCAGGCAGATGAGGACGGCCTCCCTGATGTCCTGCCAGATCTCGGCCACCTCTTCGTCCAGGCCGGGCGGATCGAGCAGGTACGCCGCGGACTCCGCCGCCGCCGGCGTGCAGCGCAGCTGCGGCCGCACCCAGGCCAGGTAGCGCCCGAGCGCAGCAGCGCTGTCCGGTACGTCCGCGGCCGGGACCCCCACCAGCTCAGCCGCGACGACCATCTCCTCGACGTACCGGTCGGCATCCTCGGCGGTGACCGGGACGCCGAACTTCTCCCGCGCCGCGAGATTCGAGTCGACCAGTGCCGCGTGCACCCACAGCAGCAGGGCCGGGTCGCTGGCGCAGTACTGCTGGCCTGTCACCGGATCGACGCCGTTGACCCGCTCATGGATCCGCCGCACGCGGGCGGCCGCGCGCTCGGCGCTAGCCCGTTCCCCGAAGGTAATGGTTGAGACGTAACCCGACGTTGCCGCGAGCCGGCCGACCGGATCGGCGCGCCAGTTGCTGTGCTGGTCAACGCCCGCCATCGCCAGCGGGTGGAGCGCCTGGATGATCAGCGCGCGCAGCCCGGCCACCGGAGTGGTCAGGTCGCCGCCGAGCCGCCACGCCACACTCGCGGGCCCGAAGAACCCGTCGTCGGCTGGCTGCTCGGGAATGCCGCTGACCAGCGCTGCCGCCGAACGCTCCACGAGTCGGGAGGCCTCCGCGTACTCACTCATATCGTCACGCTACCTAGGCGCTGCCGCCGCCGTCAGCGGCTGGCAAGCCGGTCTCGGCCGGACGGCTTGGTCCAGCCAAGCAGCGGACCGTCCGGCACGATGCGCGACGGGTTGAGCTGCGGGTGCGTCGTGTAGTAATGCCGCTTGATGTGATCGAACCTCGTGTTGCTGCCAAAGGCAGGCACCGAGTACAGGTCACGGGCGTAGCCCCACAGGTTCGGATAGTCGGCGACCCGGCGCAGGTTGCACTTGAAGTGCGAGTAGTAAACCGGATCGAAGCGGGCCAGCGTCACGTACAGCCGCACGTCGGCCTCGGTGATCGTGTCGCCAAGCAGGTATCGGTGCCCGGCCAGCCGCTGCTCCAGGTCGTCGAGTGTTGCGAACAGGCGGGTAACCGCGTCGTGGTAGGCCGGCTGAGTCGTGGCGAACCCCGACCGGTACACGCCGTTGTTCACGGTGGCATAGATGACGTCGTTGAGCTCGTCGATCTGCGGCCGCAGTGCCTCGGGGTAGAGATCATAGGCCGGGTCCGCCCACTCACCGAACTGGGTGTCCAGGTCAAGCGTGATATCGGGGAAGTTGTTGCTCGCGATTCGGCCGGTCTGCTTGTCCCACAGCACGGGCACGGAGATGTGCCCGTCGTAGCCGGGCTCGGTTGCCTCGTACGCCTCGCGCAGGAACTGAAAGCCGTTCAGCGGGTCGAGGCCGTAGCCATCGCCCTCGCGGAAGGCCCAGCCACGGCCGTCACGCACCGGATCGACCGCCGACAAGGAGATGACGTCCTGCAGGCCGAGCAGTTCGCGGACGATGGCCGTGCGGTTCGCCCACGGGCAGGCCCAGGAAATGTACAGGTGGTAACGGCCGGGCTCAGCGGGATACCCGCTCGATCCGTCCGCGGTGATCCGGCCCTGAAACGGATACGGCGCCCGCACGAACTCGCCGTTTGCTGCGGGGGAAGCGGACTTTTTCGGGCGGAAGTCGCCGTAATCCCCGTAAGTACCAAAGTCGACCGGGCTGGCCCCGCCCGCGTGCGTTGTCGTGCTCATCGCGTCCTCCCGCGGTCGCCTCACTCACAGCCAACCAGCCCGGTGTGCGAGCCATTCCGGCGGGCGGACGGCGGCGGCGCCCGGTCCTGCGACAAGATGTGCTCGTGAGCATCGACACACCCGAGGTCCGCACTTCCGATCCGTCCAGGCCGGTCCAGCCCGCAGAACCGCAGGCGGTGGTCGCACCACTGACGAAGGCGGCGATCTTCCTGGTTGTGGTCATCAGCTCCGATGACGCCAGCGCCGACGTCGCAAGGAGCTTGTGCGCAGATATATCCAAACTGGTCCGGGCGGTTGGCTTCCGCGATCTGAACGGGCGGCTGAGCTGCGTGACCAGCATCGGCCCGGCGGCCTGGGACCGGCTGACCGGGCTGCCGCGGCCAGCCGGCTTGCATCCGTTCCGCGAGATCCGCGCGGACGGGCGGCACGCCGTCAGCACGGCTGGCGACCTGCTGTTTCACATCAGGGCGACCCGGATGGACCTGTGCTTCCAGCTAGCCCAGCAGATCATGACGCGGCTGGCCGGTGCCGCCACCGTGGTGGACGAGGTGCACGGCTTCAGCTACTTCGATGAGCGCGACTTGCTCGGCTTCGTCGACGGCACGGAGAACCCGAGCGGCGCGGCCGCCGTGCAGGCCGCCATCATCGGCGCAGAGGAGCCCGCGTACGCGGGCGGCAGCTACGTGATCGTCCAGAAGTACCTGCATGACCTGAACGCCTGGAATGCCGTGGCGGTCGAAGAGCAGGAGAAGATCATCGGCCGGACAAAGCTCGACGACATCGAACTGGCCGACGACGTCAAGCCGTCGTCCGCCCACAACGCGCTGAACACGATCGAGGTGGACGGCGAGGAGATCAAGATCCTCCGCGACAACATGCCGTTCGGCGCCGTGGGGACTCAGGAGTTCGGGACCTATTTCATCGGGTACGCCCGTTCCCCTGCCACCACCGAGCAGATGCTGCAGAACATGTTCGTCGGCTCGCCACCGGGCAACTATGACCGGATTCTCGACTTCAGCCGGGCGGTCACCGGCTGCCTGTTCTTCGTGCCGTCGCAGTCGATGCTCGATGGCCTGAGCGGTCCCTCGTCACCAGAACTGCACGTCGACACCGTCCACCCAGTGGCGCCCGGCCCGGCTGCCAGTGCCGGTTCGCTGAACATCGGCAGCTTGCGAGGAGGCAACCCCACATGAACAACCTGCACCGCGAGCTCGCGCCCATCTCGGACGAAGCCTGGTCCGCGATCGAGCAGGAGACGGCGCGCACGCTGAAGCGCTACCTGGCGGGCCGCCGCGTCGTCGACGTGCACGGACCGGACGGCGTCGCGCTCTCGGCCGTGGGGACTGGCCATCAGGTGAGCGTCGGCCTGCCGGCTGGCGACGTTGAGGCGCGCCAGCGCCAGGTCCTGCCGCTGGTGGAGCTGCGCGCCTCGTTCGTGCTGAGCCGGGAGGAGATCGACAGCGTGGCGCGCGGAGCGCGCGACTCCGACTGGCAGCCCGCCAGGTCCGCGGCGAAGCAGATCGCGGCCGCTGAGGACCAGGCCATCTTCGCCGGGTCCGCTGCGGCCGGCATCGTGGGCATCGTGTCCGGCGCGAGCAACCCGCCGCTCATCCTGCCTGCCGAGCCCGCGGACTACCCGCTGGCCTTTGCCCAGGCGGCAGGCCAGCTGCGGGCTGCGGGCGTCGACGGGCCCTACACGGCGGTTCTGTCGGCCGATGCTTTCACCGCGGTCAGCGAGGCGAGCCACCACGGCTATCCTGTTATCCGGCATCTGGGCGACGTCCTGGACGGCGAGCTCATCTGGGCCCCGGCCATCTCCGGTGCTGTCCTCGTGACTGCTCGCGGCGGCGACTTCAGCCTGCACCTCGGACAGGACTTCTCGATCGGCTACCTGTCCCACACCGACGCTGAGGTCACCCTGTACCTGCAGGAGACGTTCACTTTCCAGCTGCTCACGGCAGAGGCGGCGGTAGTGCTCCGCGCGCCGGCGGGGGCCGCCTAGCTGGCAGCTGATACTCGCTGGACCGCGGGTAAGTCTCCCGGCGCCCCTAGCGGTGACCGCCCGAGGGAGGCCTGGACGTTGCGGATGGCGAGCGCAACGAGTGTCAGGGTGGGCCCGTAGCCGGAGATCGTCGGGAACAGTGACGAATCGGCGATGAGGACGTTGGGCGCTTCCCAGAGCCGGCCCCACTCATCGCAGACGCTCGTCCTCGGGTCCCGGCCCATGCGAGCCGTCCCGGCGACGTGCCGGGAGCCTGGCACCGCCGAGATGTCCGAGTGCGCGGTGCTCAGCTCGCCGTTCGTCGTGGGCGAGGTGGCGACGATGGTGTAGCTCGCCTCTGCTTGCTGGAGGATCGATGCCAGGCGGTCACCGTGGTGCTGGGACGCCACGATCTCGTGGCGGTGGGGCTGATAGGTGGTTCTCGCGACCGGAATGCCCCGGACGTCTCGGATCGAAGGGTCGAGATCGACGCAGTTCGTCGCCTGGGGCAGGTCCTCGCCCTGCATGATGAACCCCAGGAAGTGATCACGCATCGGGGACTGGCGCATGAGTCGCCGGTGTTCCGGACCCCACGGATACAGCTTGGCCTCGGCGATGACGCCGGCCGGGGTGCAATGCTCGACAGTTCCGCCTTTGATCCACGGCAGCCCGGCATTGTCAGCAGCCTTGCGAGCGAGATCATCAACAACGATGTGATCGTCGTGGAGGTGGGTGACGGATCGGCCAATGTGGCCGTGCACCCGGAAGGGTACTTCTCCGAAAACAAAGGTCTGCAGGTGGAACATCAGGTTTCGGCCGAGGTTCGGGTTGGCGAAACCCGAGAGCAACAGCAGGCGCGGGGTCTCCATTGCCCCTGCGGCCACGACGACCTCGTCAGCTAGTTCCTGGTGCATATCGCCACGCGCGTCGATCCATTCCACACCGGCCGCCCGGCCGGCGCGAACCAGGATCCTGGACACGAAGGCGTCGGCCCGCAGGTCGGCCCGGCCGGTACGGAGGGCCCGGCGCAGCGCGGGGCCGGGGCCGCCCTTGGCGTGGATCGCGCAGCCGAAGTCGGCACAGAACCCGCAGTTGTTGCAGGCCGGCCGCCCGTCGTAAGGGACTGAGTTGACGCCTGTCGGCGCGGGGTAGGGGTGGTAACCGAGGCGCTCGGCAGCGGCCGCGGTTTGGAGGGACGCGTACATGGGCGGACCTGGCGGCATCGGATACGGGCCTGACCGCCACGCCGCGAACGGGTTGACCGATGCCAGCCCGGCCACGCCGATGCGATGCTCCGCCATGGCGTAGTACGGCTCCAGGTCGTCATAGGTCAGCGGCCAGTCGGCGACGGCGGCGCCGTCGATCGGGCCAAGCTCGGTCAGGGTGCGGAAGTCGTCGTCTCGGAACCGCGACAGCTTCGCGTCGGCGTGCACGGCTCCGCCGCCGACGGTCGCCGGCACGTTGTTGACTTCGCCGACGAGCAATCGTTCGCCATCCGACTCGCTCCGGCGGAACGTCCGGGGCTCGAGCCACGGATCTGGGCCAAGGAAGTGCCGGACTGTGAATTTGAGCTCGTCGTTGGAGAACGCCTGCATCGGGTCGTACGGATAGGACTGGTTGATCAGGTAGTTATGACCGCGCTCGAATATGACGACCGACCGTCCGGCCCGGGTGAGTTCGTCGGCTGCGGCCGCTCCGCCCGGGCCTGATCCGACGATGATCGTGTGGAAATCCCTAGCGGTCATGCGCCGCTCACTTCGTCGTCGCTGTAGCCGCGGGGCTGCACGTCGCCGAGGTACCCGATCGAACGCCAGCCCGCCAGACCCCGGTTGCCGCCATATTCGGGTGCCGCGTAAAGGCCCTCGCACACGTGCTCGTAGAGGAGACTCAGAAACGGGCCGACCGACCTGAGCCGCTGATCCTGTTGCTCCCCATCGAGCGTCGGGAAATCCTCGCCGAGGGCGGCCAGTCCTTCTGTGTACCGCTCTTGCAGCCCGACCACCGGACCGAGGCGTTCCCGTTCGGGAATGCCCTTCGAACCCTCGATGCGAGTGCGCCAGGCGAGTTCATCCTGGGGTGCCAGCCGATGGTAGACAGCAAAAGACGGCGAGCCGCCGAAACGACCGGAGAATGGGCCGCCCGCCCATATTCGAGGCGGATCAACGAGGAATGCGCCAAGCAGTCCGTCGATGTAGTCGGCAGCGCCCGCCTCGGTGGCATCGGGTAGGTCAGCGTCCGCAGGCACGAGCCGAGCGCACGCAGCGTCCAGTATTCGGCGCTGGCCCTCGCTGAGAAAGTAAGACGTGTGCCCTCCGTCGCGGCGTCGGGCGCAAACGTCCCGAAGGCTCATTGTCGGTCACGGGTTGGGGACAAGGGCGAGAATACTAGCCGCCTTCGGAAAACGCCTTGTCTCACAGCACAGTGCGTCGAGTAAGCCTTTGACTGCACAGCGTAGTCGCATCGCTCAGAGCAGATCTCAATGTGCCCGGACGCTTGCGACAACCGCTATTTCAGCGCGCTTGCCGACGCTGCATTTCTTCGGTGATCCGGACCCTTAATCCGCCGGCACTCATAGGCGTTTGCATAAATACGGCTGCCATGACGAGCGTCGCAATCACGCCAGGTCATAGCTGGCCATGTGCAACGCTGGCGGTGCCAGTGCCCCGGCGCCTCTCGGCCGCCTGAGCGAGCTAACTAGTTCTGGCTATAGGGCGCGTAGCGGAGGTCCGGAGCCGGCGTCGTAGTCAGCGACTTCGTCATCCGGATCTCGCGGGCCAGGAGGCTGCGCTCGGCAGCGAGACGCCGGCCCGCATCCGGCTCCTCCAGCAGCCGTTGCTTATCCGGCAGGTCGACGACGACCGCGGCCGCAACCAGATGGGAGAGCAGGACCGGCTCGTCCGGGAGCTCTGGGACGGTGACCCGGACCCCGCCACGATCGGCCAGCAAGTCCAGGTATGTCCGGAACAGCTCCTGCACGGCTTGCACCGCAAGCGCGGCATCGGCGTCGTCGCCGACGTCCTCCGAAAGCAGCTCCACGTCGCCGGACAGGTACGGCGCCGGATCGGCCAGCTCCCCCAGCCGGAATCGCTGGCCGCCGACGGCGACCAGGTCGAATTCTCCGTCCTCCAGCCGCTCAACCTGCCGCAGCACCGCGGTGCAGCCCGTCTCGTACAGGGCTGACACCCCATCAACCCCGGTCTCCCGGCCTCGCCGGATCGCGATCACGCCGAACTGCCGCGGCTCAGGACCGGCCTGCAGGTCCGCGACGAGCTGGCGGTAACGCGGCTCGAAGATGTGCAGCGGCAGCACCAACCCGGGGAACAGGACAGTTCCGAGCGGAAACAGCGGCAGCCGCGTGCTCATGCTCCGAGACTATGGCGACAGCCTGCGTACGGCTAGCAGCGCCGTGCCCGTCAGCCCGTCGCGCCACTCGCCGGGCGGCAGCCACCAGCCGCTACGCCACCAGCCCCTGCACGAGCGGCCGCGAGTGTCGCGGCAGGTCCCGCAGCCCATCGCGAAGGGTCAGAGCCGCATTGATGATCTTGCAGGCCTGCGCGGTCTCCGCAGCGGTCGGATCGGCTTCGCCCAGCTTGTTCCAGGCCAGCCACGCAGCGACCTCAGCCCACGAGAAGAGGCTCAGCCGCTCCCGGCGCACGGCGGGCTCGGGAAAGCCGCCAGGCCCGCGCTGACCCGAGATCCAGTACCGCACAGCCGCGTCGGTGACCCTGGCCTTCTCGGCGATCCCTAGCACCGTGACCCGGTCCTCCACCACACCCGTCACCCGGATCCCCGCCGCCTCGACATCCCTGATCGCCGACGTGACCGCCTGCACCGCGTCCTCAGCCTCACGGGCGAACATCACCCGCCCGCCTCTGTGATCAGCCTGAACCGTGCCGTCGATACCGTCGCCGGCCGTGAGCACGTCGCCGAGAGTCTCCAGATCGTCGTCAGTCACCGGGCCGACAACCTCGACGTCGAACCAGTAGGTCTTCATCGCCGCTCCGTCAGTGTTCCGTGCTCACAGTTCTTGAGCGCGCCGCGCATTTTCGCAGCCTCGAGGTCCGGCACCCGGGGCGTCCCGATGACAAACACTGGCCGACATCCGCGCGCGCCGCCAGGACAATAGGCCTTGGCGTAGGCATGCGCGTGACCGCCACCGACAACGACACGCCATCCGGCCGCCTCAAGTTCCCGGATCGCGGCGATAATCTCCTTGGCAAGCATGTTGCTTAGACGCAAACTTGCGTTGCGTCTAATACAACAAGCTATCGCGCTCTGTGGATAAGCGCCAGCGGCGGTGGTGCGGGTGGGGTGCCGATGCGCTCGGCTAGCTCGCCACTGCTACGCCGCAGGCTCCTCAGTGCCACCTTTGCCCGCAGCGGTACCGGATGCCGTTCGAGTGCAGGACCGCGAGGTCACGCGTCCGTTGCTCGTCGATCTCGTCGGCCGCGCCAGTGAGCAGTTCGCGCCAGTACCCGAGCAGCAGGTCTTGCCCGGGCACTGGCGCGTCGAGGACCAGGCGAGCACCGGCGTTTCCAGCCCCGCCGCCCGCACCGAGTCACGCAGGACGGCCGCGACGTCACGCACGTCGTAGGAGCCGCGTACCGGGGAACCGCCGTGCCCGGGCAGGTCAAACGGACACCATGCGACGCCCCGGGGCGAGGGCTGCCAGCTCGTGGATCACCGGTGCCCAGTGCCCGCGGTCGAAGCCGAGGCCGTGAAGAAAGACCAGCGGCGGCTGGTCGTCTGGGCCGCCGACGTTATCGACAGCCAGGGCACCGTAGTTGCAGTGCTGCGAGTCGTGCATGTGAGCGGCTACAGCGAGCCGGTACCAGGCCGGCCGCCCGGCCCTGACTGAGCTGCCGAGGTGCGAGGCGGTCCGCCCTTGCGGCCAGCCTGGACAGTTGTGCGGCGCCAGCGCTCGCTGGCGCTGATCCACAAGCTGGCAGGACGCCCCTGGTAGTAGGCGGGCGCCCCGGCCGGCCGGGCAATGTTGCGGCTGGATGTCATGACTGCCTCCGGTAGTTGCAGCTCTGGTGTGGTCAGTGGCGCAGCTCGCTGATCCCCGTCGTATGCAGCTCAGGGCCGCGGTCAGCCCGCCGATTCCGACTCCCGCGATCAGCGCGTCCGGACGACGAGCAGTTCCCCCATGACTCCATGCTGCGGCCGGCTCGATTCAGAAGTCCAATAGATGCTTTATCTCGCAGCTAGCACCGCCAGTTATGAAAGCGACGCAGCAAACGTCACTGGATGACGTCACGTGACAAGAAGGGCAAACATGGGCATCGTGAAGCGCGGAGCCTTGTCGCACCCGGGTCCGGCGGAATACTCCCGTGCCCGTCGTTGTCACTAGCCGCTAGAATCTGCTAGGAAAAGGCGACGATCCGGCTATCACCGGGGAGCCTCCGGAAGAAAGGGCCTGCTGACCAGCCGACGGGCGGCATGCAGCCCGATTAGACCCGGACGGGTCCGGCCCGTCACAGCCGGCCAACAAGCGGTCGCCGGCCGCTGCATCAGCAGCGCGCTCGGCGGCAAGCGAGGTGGTACCGCGGTGCGCCCGCACGGGAGCGGGCACGTCGTCCTCGCGCGACCAGCCGACCAGCAACAGCCGCGCCGCAAGGACGTACCACCCGATGGATGCTAATCGCAGTTCCGTTGACAGCGGTGCCGTCTACCCCAGTGCCGTCTACCCCAGTGCCGTCTACCCCAGAGCCGAGACAGCCAAGGCCGCGGGCCAGGCTGCCGGCGGGGTTCCTGCCCAGCCGAGCTTGCCGGAGCTTGAGGAGGGTGTACTCGCCTACTGGGCGGCAAACGACACGTTCGGCAAGTCCGTCGAGCAGCGCCCTGCGGACACACCCGCGAGTGAATTCGTGTTCTATGACGGCCCGCCGTTTGCCAACGGGCTCCCGCACTACGGGCACCTCATCACCGGCTACGTCAAGGACGTCGTGCCGCGTTTCCGGACCATGCAGGGCAAGCGGGTGGAGCGGCGGTTCGGCTGGGACTGCCACGGCCTGCCGGCTGAGGTGGAAGCCGAGCGGCTCCTTGGCATCTCCGGCAAGCCCGAGATCGTCGAGATGGGCCTCGGCAAGTTCAACGACGCCTGCCGAGAGTCTGTCCTCCGGTACACCCGCGAGTGGCATGACTATGTCACCCGGCAGGCCCGCTGGGTCGACTTCGACCATGACTACAAGACCCTCGACCTCTCCTATATGGAGAGCGTCATGTGGGCCTTCAAGCAGCTCTGGGACAAAGGGCTGATCTACCAGGGCTTCAAGGTG
>Ga0123356_10001917_pt1 | contig 22543 bp, 27 predicted proteins | sample TergutEmb28metaG_2_FD_92546 | JGI IMG/M metagenome (GOLD analysis project Ga0123356, IMG submission 92546) | Embiratermes neotenicus P3 segment gut microbial communities from Petit-Saut dam, French Guiana - Emb289 P3 | ecosystem: Host-associated > Arthropoda: Insects > Digestive system > Gut ...
GTCAATGTTTTGGCTGTGCTCCTGCAAGTAGCCGCGAAGTTGTTGTATCTTCTTGGCATGAGCAATGTACTCATCTGATCCGATGGTCATTCTGTTTTGCTCGTTGATGAGTTTGTTCATCTCCGAGCGGATGCCTTTAACGGTGGCTTCTACTTCTTTGCCGTTGATGTAGATGTTGATGCGGCGAGTGCTGGATTTTGCCATAAATACGGGGATTTACGGCAAAGGTAAGGCGGGTGAAAGTGAGAGAATAGGACAAAAAAAAAGGCTGCTCTTTTGGAACAGCCCCGTACTTTTACTAGAAAAGAGAAAATACTATTGAGGCATTTTTCGATGATCAATAACGTATTCTACTTTTCCATACAAAAGTTTCATAGGATGAAATGAATATGTAAGCTCACCTTCTTTTAGTGTTTCTGAAAAGATAAGTTGAAAATCGTGGGAATTGGTCTTATCCATTTTTTCGTATTTTTTAACACATGTACTGAATGCATTGGAAATAAAGTCTTCTTTTTCTTTCAAATCGTCGCGTTTGTTTTTTAAATTTCCAAACCATTCAGGGAAAGAGGTAGTCACATTAACGTAAGAGATAAATTTTCTTAATTTGAATTCAACAGAACAATCCTTGCATACACCATCTTCCATACTTCTGTCTATTTCAAACACCAAGACAGGCGTTGCTTCAATCTGATATTTTTCCCTTCCAAACAACTGCCTTACAAGAATTAGGTCTTTATTATTGATGTTTGCCATTTTCATAGAGTTTCCATATACCACAAAAATATCAAAATCAGCAGGGTCAATAGGGTCGCCTGCAAAAACTAAATTCATTGCAGAGACATCTCTCCTCTTAACAATACACTCTGATGGTATAGAATCATCAACACCTCCTGCTGTTATGGCTCTGTATAATTTAGTTTTTGGAGATGGTTTAATAAACCACGTAAGGGAAAAGAAAATCAGTAATACAATCGAAATTATTATTAAAGGTATCATTTTTTAATTTATTTAGGAGGTTTTATTTAAAGGAATTGTTTTTTTACTAGTCCAAAGGATTGTTGCAAATTTCATGCCAATCACGCTTAGCCAAAAAAGGATAAAACAGATTTTTCTCAGACTCATCAAATGGTGAGCAATCATAATGATTATGAACAAAATTACCAAAACCATAAAAACACTATTTATTACGCCCATATTTCTGAATTGTTCCTTGTCTAAATCTTTTGTAGATAAAAGATATGCTACTTCCGCAAAATGCAATACAATTATCATAATAAGCGAGTAGAGATATGATTGCCCCATTAAAGTATCAATATCTTTCCCATTTAGAAAAGATAATGATGAACAATCATTGAAAAAAAAGATATTGGGAGAAATGGCAATAAACAAAATCAATCCCCAAATTACTACATACATAGGTGTCGCTACTTTTTTCGAAATCATAAGTTCTCAATAATCAGATGTTCATTCTTTAATACTATTTTGCTCAGAATAGCAGTTTTTGATTGTCTTTTATCGTTTTTTCAACTTTTCAACTTCATAACTCGCACTTTTATTTTTTCACTTTAAGCACCAACAAAACAACAAGTTATTACATTGCTTTTAGCCCCTCAAGCATATAAATGCCCTTCATCTTAAAAACTTGCAAATATATGTTTTTTTTTATACAACCACTTTTATTACCTCTTTTGGGAAAATAGGACAAAGAAATATAACACTCTACAGTTTAACCATTTTCTTAACGATTTCCCCTTGTTCTGTAATGATTTTCACAAAATAAGTACCGGAATTTAGATGCGAAATATCAAATGTGTGTTGATGGGACGTTTGGGACGTGAAGGATAATAATTTTCCTCCGGAAACATCGTAAATCTCAACAACATCAATTCTTAATTCTCCACTCTCAATTCTCAATTCCCCTGTGGTTGGGTTTGGATAAATGCCGATACCCGCCAATGTGCTTTCTAATATTCCTACAGTACGGTTTACTGTTACTGTGTAATCAAGTTTCGTTACTCCATCTTCGGCGGTTGCCGTTATGGTATAAATATTTTCGCCTACCGCAAGTTGTTTTTCGCCTGTTCCGCTTACGCTTGCATTAGGGTCGTTTACAGTAGCGTTAATGTATGTAAGACTTACGTTAAATGGCACTTCCATCGAATAATCATATATAGTGCTGCTAAATTCAGGAGTTAATTCGCCTCCGAGTAGGGAAAGATTTGATAATGTGGCATCTGTATTTGGTGCAGCGCGGTTTACCGTTACCGTATATTCAAGTGTTGTTGCTCCATCTTCGGCGGTTACTGTTATGGTATAAATATTTTCGCCAACTGCAAGCACTTTGTAGCCACTTCCATTTATATTTGCATAAGAATCATTTGCAGTAGCAGTTATGGTTGTGCCGCTTATGCGATACGCCACGTCCACTGTATAATCATATATCATGCTGCTAAATTCGGGAGTTAGTTCGCCTGTGGATACGGCAAGATTTAATAGTGTAGCATCTGTATTTGGCGCAGCACGGTTTACTGTTACCGTGTATTCAAATTCAGCCGAACTATCAGCAGAAGTTACTGTTATGGGAAAAATATTTTCGCCTACTGTAAGCTGAAATGTGCCATTTCCGCTCACGGTAGCTTGAGGATATGAAGGTGTTGCAGAAATACATACAAACGATGTACGGTAATTTACATCAACTTCATAGTTAAAAGTATCCCATTGATATTCAGGGTTTAACTCAAATTGAGTGCTACCGCAATTATTTACTTTAAGAGATGCTAAGGTTGCATCAGAGGTATTGCTCTTTACCAAAATAGGGTTACTTACAGATGAGCCGTCACCACAAGGAATAGCATAATTTAACCGAGTTACTAAATAGTTTCCGAAATAGTGGAAAGCAAAAACACCATTATTAAAAGTAAAATTACTTTCAGAAACAGGCTCACCATCTCTTGAAAGCCAATAATTGGTGTAAATGCCCTCAAACTCATTTTCTGATGAAAAATCAACAAGTTCGCCCAATTCAACATCTATTTGTGGAAGTGTTTGGCAACAACAAAAGCCATAATAACCAGATGAGGGGTATGTCTGTAATGTTATGGCATGTAGGTTTGATAATGAAAGATGATTTCCACTAACATCAAAAAAATCTAATCTTACACTGTCATGTAATACTAAGCTGGAGAGATTATTGTTCGAACACAGTAGCGTTTTTAATGCTTTACAATCACTTATATCCAAGTTATATAATGGGTTATAACTACAAAGTAAATGCTCTAAATTTATACAGTTCTGTAAATTTAAATTTGTAAGGGTTTTAGTAGCAGTTTTGGCTAAGTGTACTATGGATGGGCAGCGACTTAAATCTAAAGAAATTGTACCCCCATCTGGATGAAATCTTGTAAATTTGCAATTTTCAGAAAGAGCAATAATTGTACAAGATATATTATTTTCATAAAGAGTGAGGTACTGATATAGGATGTTCTGATTTACTCCTGTTCCTGTATATATTTGCTGCTTCCCATCTCCATAAATAACCTTAAATTGTTCACCGGCGGTAGCTGTAATATAATGGGATTGCGCCCAGCGACCTCTCACAATCATTTTAATTGTGTCATTCGCTACTGCCTGCAAGGCGCAGGCAAAAAAGAGTGTTACTAAAAACAACAATCGAAGTTTAACTTTTTTCATAAGGCAATAATTGGATAATAAGCATTAAGAGTACAACGAAAAAAGTTGTACTCTTAGTATAAATTAAACTAAAAAAGCGCTACTGCTTTACCACTTTTTTAACAGTAATTCCCTGCTCTGTTACTATTTTAACAAAATAGATTCCGGAATTAAGGTGTGAGATATCAATTTTTGGATTAGAATACGAATTAATTGGGTGGTTAAGCGTAACTTGCTTTCCCATAATATCAAAAATTTCAATCTCGTCAATTCGTAATTCGTAATTCGTAATTCGTAATTCACCTGTAGTAGGGTTAGGAATAACAGAAATCTTATCCAACAATGCTTTATTATCTGTTTGTAGAGATGATTTTTGGTTAGGAGTAGAATATACAGGGGCTTTTTCCTCAATACAAATGCCATACAGCGCACACAGTATATTGTTCGCAAAAACAGTTCCGCGTCCTGTATTTGTTTCAACGTATTTTACCAAATCATCTACTTCTTTGGGAGATAGCTTGAAGATGCTACTTCCTTCACTATCCAATTTACGTCGCCAAGAAACATAGGTATCCAAACCTTTTAATTCGCTTATTTGTGTCTCATTGAGTTCAAACAGTTGGTACATATTTGCCAAGGTTAACAGGGCATCATCATAGTTTTTCTCTGCCAAATAAGTTTCGGTAATACCAAGATAATCAGTATAGCTGCCGCGATATTCGAAAAGATATCTAAGGTTTTTAAATTTTAAGCCCGGATCATCAATCTCTTCTTCCGTAGGCTCTTTATTTAAAGCTTCTGCTATTATTTTATTAAAATAATTGTTTTTTAATCCCCCAAAATACGCAACATTACTTAAAATCATATTATACTCTTCTTCATTGTCGCCTTCAAATCCATGCAATAAGGCAAGCCAGTATTCATATTCGCTGTTCCACAAGTCGTATTGCTCTAATGTTTTATCATGAGAACGAGGGGGGCAGCCATTTGAACCAGCAAACCCTATGGGCATAACATAACTTCCAGTTCCGGGAAGAGGCATGAAGGGAGCAACTTCCTCAAGAGGATCCGAAGAATTATAAAAATAAAATATTGAAAAATCGGAGTAATTGATAATCTTACCAGGCGGATCAATAAATTTATTTCCGGCAGAGACAAGCAGAGCCCCTTGATCTCTGCGTATGGAACTATTAAAAGGAGGAGTGGGTGAAGCGCCTACTAAAATGTCTGTTTGAAGGGTATAGTAAAATTCATTGCAAATAAATTGTAAACCTTCAGGTATACTATTCGGTTGATTTGAATTGACACCAAGTGCTTGTATCCCAATATTCAAATCGTGAAAAAAGTTTTTATAAATTTCATTCTCTGCTTCTCCACTTTCATTGATCAGTACACCGACAGATTGTGTTGTACCTATATTTAAATTTGAGAATGTGTTTTCTTCAATTTTGTATCCTGTTGAATTATAGGTAGTTACACCTATTGCATCCATATAAGATAAGTCAAATTCATTTCCTAAAATGCGTGAACCGATAAAGCCATTCAAATAAATGCCATAAACATTATTTGAGAAAACGCACTCTCTTACCTCAAACGCAGGTGATACACCCGAATTAATCGCATTAATACCCGCTAATAGCCCTGAAAAATAAGTATCACCATCTTCTATTAATAATCCTGAATCGAAAATATTAATGCCTATGTTGCTCAGACGCCAACTACCACCAAAATACGGGTAGGGTAATGGATTGCTATTGATAAAACTACAAGCAACAGTCTTGTTCTGCTTGCCATTATGTAGAATTAAGTGAGAGTGAAATCTATTCAAAACATCAAGATAATTGTTATCAATAAGAAAGTTTATTTTAAATGCTTCATTTCTCTGCTTTGTCTGCTGTGTGTTTGGGGTCTGTTTTTTGTTTCCCCCTCGTTTCTGTATCAAAGATACAGGAAATAATTTGTTTGTCAAGTCTTTTTTTATTTTTTTCATCATTTTATTTGGCTGTATATCAATGTATTACAGTGATTTAAAACTTTTAAGTAGTTTATTTTCAGTTTATTAACTAATTTTTCGCAGTTTTTTGGTGGTTTTTCGCATTGCGTAACACATTATATATTAACATATTAACTCCATTTTTTGCACTGTTTTTGCCACAATTACAACGGTTTTGTAAATGGTTAATAAAATGTAAAGGGAATGTAGGGGTTGGCGTGCCGCCGCCGTCCACACTAAATATCACTGCGAAGCAGTACCGATTTATTTATGTGCCTATTCTAACGGGAATAAAACGCTCTTTTTGCGTTTTGATAGCGTTGCCGAATTTTGTCCACACGATTTTGTCGGCGGCGTCTGAAAAATGGGTGGCTTCCTCAGGTAAAACGCCCGAACTTTTACGTTCGGAACTCTTATCTTTTTTCAATTGCCCGTCCACATCTCTAATCATGGCGTTATTCATCGAAATAAGCGTGTAGCGGCACTTTTCTCCGTTAAAACGTGCCAAAGGAAGCTCTTTTCTTTCCTGCCTTAAAATAAGCCCCCAGAGCAGATATTTATCGCTCTGCGGCGGCTCCATACCTTTGTGGGCGTGCTCTATCACTTCCCAACCTGCCTTTTTTAAATAGGATATGGCAAGCTGGTTATAACTCATGGAATTGATAATATTAGGGTTTCTGCTGTCGCCATACTTATCGCGGTAATAATGTACTTTTTTGTGATGATGTGCGCTGTAATAGCCTGTAAACTGCTCACACAGCTCTTTTATGAGCACGTTGCTGTTTTCGTCCGGCTTTACAAAAAATTCGTTGATAAAGTTTTGGCATTTTTGCTGTGTTACCATTCCGGTAATAAAATCAAACTGCCGTTCCTGACACACACAAAACAAACAAATGCTACTACCCCAGTCGGGTACGATTTCCAAAGGTAAATCGGGGTTACAATCCCTGTCAAAGGCTGAGTTTTTAATTTGCAGCCGTGCGAGGTCAAAATCACTTTCTTTGGCAAAGCCGAGCAGTCGGGTATCGTCCAACCCATTATGATACACGTGCTTTTCATCACTAATGGCGTAAAAACAATCTTCTACCTTGTCAAACAAAAAATTCATAATCTCTATTAAAAAAATGAGCTGCGGAAGGGTTTGGCGGTTTTTTTTGACGTAGGAAAGCCCCAAAAACTCAAGATTATCAAAAGCATTACTGAGGGTAAAAAGTATGCCTGTAGCGGACACAAAGGGGCGAATACGGCTTTTTACACGTGCTATTTCGTTCCAACATTCGGCAAAATGTTTGGGATTTTCTATGTCAAGCAGCTCCATTTGCAGTTTTACCACCCTGTTCCAAATCTCAAACAATCTGATGCCGGCTTCTTTTTCGTAATAGTCGGCAAACTCCAGCACCCACCGTCCATCGCGCGTGGGCGGCATGGAAGTGGAATATTTAAAACCGTGATAAAGGAAACAGATTCCGGAAAAAAGTGGTCGTACGGAAAATGTTCCGGCTGTTGCCGCTTTTTTTCTGCACGGTCGGCAATGCTGTCAAAATTAATTAAACTCATTTCTTCTCGTCAATTAGTTTAATGATTTTTGCAAGGTCTTCTTTTAGCGTGGCGAGTTTTGCCTCCAATTTCTCTCTTGCCGGTGATGCCGGCATGGGATTGGGCTTGTCTGCTTTGGTAAGGCTTTGATATTGCAGGCGGTTTTGAGCTTTGTTAATGGCAATGGTAAGTGCCTGCTTTTTCTTCATTAGCTCAACACCGGAAAGATAATTTACTTCGCTTTTGGCGGCTTTTGGCGGTGTTCCGGTATCGCTGTTTGCCTGTTCGGTTAATATCAAAGACAGTTCCGGCGGAATAACCCCTGTGTTAAAATACTGTTCTTTGAGTAAATAGAGTTGTTCGTACCGGCGAATGAGCGGCAAGCGTTCATCTATCAACGCTTTGCGCTGGCTTACAATTTCTTCACTGTTGCTCTCTCCCAACTCATAAAGTTTTCGGTGCATGGTGGATATAGCGGTAAAGAGCTCATAAACAGCCGTTTTTGCCTGTGTAATAACTTGGGGCAACAATGCTATGGTAGCCGTAAGTTTTTCTGCGGTGGCGTTTCCCGCAAAGAGGGTTGTGAGCGGAATACCGATGAGTTTCTTTAACTCGTATTCCAATTTTTTGGCGTGTGTTGCCGGTTTGCCGTTACGGAAATGCCGGGCAAGCATTTTGTTTTTGTGGTGCTTCTCAAAGAGTGCAACACCTTGAGAATAATCTTTGTTTGGGCTTTGTAGCCATGTTTTGATGTCGTCCATTTTGTTTTTTAGGACGAAAATAGATAGAGTGAGGGAATGTGGATAGGACTAAATTAAACCCATTAGCTAACCACAAATTGTGGCAACCTCCTTTTTCTCTCTGTCTGTACAAAGAAAAAAAAGCATTAATTCTACCTACATCGAATGCAGGTTAATAAATAATAGATCCTGCAATCCAATAAAATCATCTTCGTTGTTGGTAATAAGAGTTAAATTTCGAGTTATCGCAGTCGCCGCAATGATAGCGTCCGGCACTTTAATTTTGTGTTTTTTGCGTATATCAATACAAGTCTGAATTATCTGTTCATCAATTCTGATAATATCCGCTAATGAAATAAGCGCTTCCGATGATTTACTAACATCTTTGTAACCAAGATATTCTATTTGTGTAATGAATGAAATAATAAAATTTTTGTTGATTGCTTTTATCAGTAAATCTTTTCCTTTACTTGGCAAACGATTCATTTGTGCATCAATTAGCACATTAGTATCAATTAAATATTCCTGTTCCATTCTATGCGTGCATTAGCAACATACTCTTGAAATTTTTCCCCTTCGGAAACACTTAACGTGCCAAAAAAATCAGAAGGCTTTTTCTTGCTCGGTTTTTTATTTTCCGGTAATTCGTCTAACAGATAAAGCAGTACTTCTATCCTTTTTCCAATGTAATTTGCAGGGATAGCCAAAGGATAAGTACTTTCTCGGGGGGTTATTAAAGTTTTTAGCATGGCAACGTATTTTAACGGTGCAAAAATATATATTTTTCAAATATAGAAAAAGCCGCTCCTAAAAGCGGCTTCTCAAATAATTAAAACGAAAAAAATAGTAACGGGTTTTCCCCATAACTTAAAACATTATCCCACTTGCGTGGATGTGCCGGTAATAGCGTCAATATTATTGCCGGCATAAATCTGTGCAGTAGGTGTGTCGAAAACAAAGTTGAGCGTTCCGCCGTTGTTATCGGTAACCGCCTTTCCACTTGAAAGCTCCGCATTGTCTCCATACTCAACACCGCGGTTTTTATCGCCAAGCAAATGCACATCGCCATTGTTCATCCTCGCCAAAATGATAAGCTCGCTGTTCATTGTGGATGAAACAAGTCCCAACAGTTTGGGCTTAAAGCCCGGGTGGTAGATTTCGAGCGTAGCTTTCATGGAACGTGCGCCGGTTGGTCCCTGTAACGTATATTTGAGTTCGCCCAAGTCGCGGCTGCAATAGATGTGATAAAAACGTTTTGAAGGTTTCATCGCAATAGTACCCTCAAGTACGGCAAAATCTTCAAATTTCTCTCTGACATTGGGAAGGCTTGGGAAGGAGGCAATATTATCTTTAAATGCGATGTATACATTTTTAACCCCGCTCATGTTGTTGGCGCAGCTGGCTGCCATGTTCAGGTCTTCCATTTCTAAGGAACAAATTAATTCGTTGTTTGACATAGTAATTTTTTTTAATGATTAATGGTTTTTATTCTTCGGAGGCGGGCTGTTGGGTGGTTATGCTTTCTTTTGAAGTCCACACCATGGCATTGCAGGCAAAGCCAACAGCTTCCCACCAGTGAATCAAAAATTTAATCTCTCTGTCCACCTTTTGAATATCTACATGCACCTTGCTTAAATCGCGTTTGCGCAAATGCAGTATGTTTTCCCTCATGGTGGTAAAGATGTCGTTAGTGCCGTTCATTGAGGGCAAGCCGACAACAACGTGCTCTGTAAAGTCAATACCTGCATTGATTTTACTTGGCTCATCTATAAAGTAGTAGCCATTGGCGCGTTTGGCGGTTTTAAATGCTCTTACCCATTTTTGAGCGACAAAATGTATGAGTTTTTTGCCGGTGTAGAGTTCGGATATTTTTTTATCGTAAAACTCCAGCTGATCAAAGACAGTGTCTTCATTAAGTACGCCCATGCCCTCTATCACATTGATAGGGTACTCGGAATGGTTAGCGCCTTTTATGAGCGCTTTCTTTAATCCGTCCATGCAGTTCATGGAAGCTCCGGCTGTTCCTTCGGTCGGCTCTTGCCATTCCCCCTTGTAAACGCCGCTCAATTCCTTATCTTCAATAGCTTGATTCATAAGGTATTCTTCCAACATATATTTGGTGATTGGCCAGTTTTCGAGTGTTCGGCTTGAATCGCCCGCCAAAAAACCAAGCCAGCTGGCTTCAATGTCGGTCGGAAAAAATTTGTAGTCAATTTTAATGGGGTGCAATTCAATGGGATTGGGTATAAATTTAACCGCTCCACGTGGAGTAAAACCACGTTGAAAGGCTTGCAATACCGATTGAAACAAGGGGTTTGCCAATTTGAAAATGGTGTCGTTGGTGGGAATGGTGGTGGCATATTGCAATGTCTCGCTGGGCTGCATAAAACCGCGTTTCAAACGTGAAAGGTTTTGCCCTGCATCTTCGTAATAGCGACCGTATTCTGCTAAAATCTGTTCAATAGTTAATTCTGCCATGATAATTAGGTAATTAATGATTAGTGGTTAAAGTTCTGCGCTGATTGATTGGTAATAGGCGTTGTTTTTTTGCCAATCGGCAAAGGTTTCTTTTTCAGGGGGCTGCACATCACTGCCGCCCACCTGTGGAGTTGCGCCGGGAAGTTTATCCACAATAGCTTTGAGGTCATCATGTCTCTTTTGCACTAAAGTAAGCGAGCTTTGAGCGGCTTCTTTTTCCTTTTTCATTGCTTCAAAGGAAGTTTGTAAATCGGAAAAATCCTTCAAGGCTTTTTCAATTGCCTGTAATTGCGCATCGGAAAAGGTTACGCCCTTTTCTTTGTTGTAGGTTTCCTCTGTCAGTGATGCAGCCAAACAGAGAAAGGGAAAAAGATTTTTCATAAGCGGTTGGTTTTTATTGTTGGTACTGAAAATCAGTTTTTTCAAACTTTCTAAAAAACTTTGATTGGTATTGTCATTGCCAAGGGTTTGGGATTGCTCGGCGGTTTCATCGGCGAGAAAATCGCTGTAATCCTCAGGCAGCGCAGGAAGCGCGGAATTTTCAAACGCTTTTTTGTTGATGCAAGCCGTCTTTTTACATTCATTATATATATCAGTAACAAAACCAAGGCGCAGCGCCTCGCTTGCTTCTATCCATTTACCTTGTCCGGCGTTGGCAACAAACAGCGTTTCAATATCTTTGATGTTTTTTGTGCCGCACTTTTCAGTGTAAATACTTAAAATGCGTTTGTTTACAGTCTGTTGGCTTTCAATCTCGGCGGCAAGTTGGGTTTCATTGGCGCGTCCAAGCCATGCGGAACACTGATGAATGAGAAAGAGTGCGTTGCGGCTCATTTTTCGTGTTGTTCCGGCAGCGGCAATAATGGTGGCAGCGCTTGCGCAAAGTCCAATGATTTGTGTGGTTACTTCTGCCTCGTGTTCCTCAAGCAAATCATAAATGGCTAAGGCATGATTCACACAGCCGCCCAAAGAGTTAATTTTAACGGTAATCTTACCGGCTTTTAAGGCTTTGATGTGTGCAAGTTCCGCATTTACAGCGGCGGCGTTGTTTTTTCCTCTGCCGTCCAACGTTTCGCCGATTACTCCAAAGACTTCAATAATACTTTCCTGCTCGCTGACGTTAATAAATTGTAATGCCATTTGTTTGATTTTTGCGCAAACATAACAGCAAAGTGGAAAGTAAACAAGGACATTTAAGATTCGAGAGGTTTGTCAGGATAAGGGACTTCTCGCTCGTGCCCATCAACTCTTATAGTATAATAAACATTTGCAACATGTAGCGGCTCAGTGCTCTGTCTCTCAAAAAAAAGTTCGTAGCAGTGCTGTTCACAGGGTTTGCCTTCTCCGATATGCTCCCACCGGAAACGCAGCGGCTCTGTAAGTGTTCCCGCAAGCCATGTGATATTATTGTTGTCAATAACTATTACAACCCACCGTTTGTGTTTCATACGGTTAAAAAGGCTGTCGTACTTGCCCTGCGTGGAAACCAACCGGCAAAAAATTTCAATAAGATGTTTTCCTTCATCTTCTTTGCAACTGAACTCAATGTCGCCGGCTTCAATGTTGCCAAAGGTACAGCCAAATTTTAAAGTTACCGACTTTGTACCCATGCTTGTCAGCGCAATGTTTTTTACTTCATCGATGGCAGCAATGGAGATTTTCCTGTTTCCGGTCATGTTGCCTTGAGGGGCATTTTTTGTGATATTCTGCATAGATGGCTACTTTATTCTGAAATTTTACTTGTTCATTCTAAATGGGACACGCCCAACATTTTTTTTTGTGTTCTTTTCGGGTAAAGTGTGGGAGGAAAGTGTGTTAAAATCCGCCACATTTAATTTTGCAATTTTCTCTGTTTCAATCCAATGGCGCTGATAGTGTTTTCGTAGTGCGGCGTAGTTAAGTTCACACTCCTCGTAGCAGTGTTCGGCAAGATATTCTTTGATCGCTGTGTCGCGCGGCAACCCTCCAAAAACGTGAGCAATTAATATACGATAACAGGCATCATAAAGAATTTGCCGGTAAATATGATTGCTCAACGCCACCTGATGTATCGGTGGAATATCCCAACCGTAATGGTAGTAATCCCAAGAAGTGATTGCTACCTTTACGGATCGCATTTTTTTATATTGCAAGGGTACTTGGCTCGCCACGTTAATGTTGCTGCGTGAAAGCCCTGCGGAGATGAAGCCGTAAAGCAAGTGCCTGCGCAAATCATAAACCCCCGATTTTTTACTGAAAGTATTATCGTTTTTTTTAAAAGCGTGCATAAATTTCCATTTGACAGCGGGTATTTTTGCACTTGAATTGCCTGATCTATGAGGAAAAATAAATTCTTCATTTTTTCTTGTTTTTTAGTGATTTGCATTAAAAATGTTCTATATTTGCAGCATCGTTTGTAACAAAGTTTGCTGCATCATTTGTTGCAATTACAAAACGTAAGTTACTGCGCCAAAGATAGTTAAATTTCTTAACGAAACTATTAAAGGTGAAGAAAAACGAAAAAGTTCTTTTTTTCTTGTTTTACTCAAAAAAAAATGAATGTTGGAAGCCTCCTGTTTAGAGTGGAAAGTTATGGATGGAACTATAAACAGACAACTTGATTTCGCAAAGAATGGCATTTGTGTTGATAATCAATGCTTTCTTAATTGAAAGGGCGGGGCAAAATCGGGACAAAGATTACTAAAAAAACAAAAAATGTATAAACATAAATAATTATTAACCAGATAGATGATAAAAAACTCTTTTGTAGTGGATAGGTGGGGGTTCGAGTCCCTTCATCCGCACAAAATTAGCAGACAAGCAGCTTACAAATGTAGGCTGCTTGTCATTTATAAAAATTTCTATTTTTGCTCTCGTAATTCCTCATACGCAAATTTGAATAACCTACTATGAAAATCGGCATCATTCCGGCGCGCTACGCCTCCACTCGATTTCCCGGAAAGCCATTAGCGCTTATTCATAACAAACCTATGATTCAGCATGTGTATGAAAGAGGCAAAGAAGCCGGCTTAGACGATCTTTTTGTGGCTACGGACGATGAAAGGATTAAAAAAACAGTGGAAAGTTTTGGCGGAAAAGTCATTATGACGAATCCCAATCACGCTTCGGGCACCGATCGTTGCGCGGAAGCAGCAAGAATACTGCATCTTGAAAATACCGATATTATTATAAATATACAAGGCGATGAGCCTTCTATTAGAAAAGAGGAAATTGATTTATTAGCGAATTTATTTGATAATCAGGAAATTGAAATTGCCACTTTAGCTAAACCCATTGCCACTGAAGAAGAATTGAATAATCCGAATAAGGTAAAGGTTGTTTTTTCTAATTCAAACAGGGCGCTTTATTTTTCTCGCTCGCCAATTCCTTGTCCGTCAGTTAAAACTGACGGCAATGCTCATACCTCGCATAAACATATTGGTATTTATGCTTACCGTAACGATATATTGCAGCAGATTACACAATTACCGGTGTCATCGCTTGAAGAAATGGAAAAATTAGAACAGCTTCGTTGGTTACAAAATGATTATGCAATTTATGTTCAGATTTGTCATTATGAGAGTGTTGCGGTTGATACGCCGGAAGATTTGGAAGAATTACGAATTAAAAATTACGAATTATGATTATCCCTTCGCTAATTCGCGCGCTTTTAGAAGAAAACACGGTAACTATTACCGGATTAGGAACGTTTTATGTGAAAAATCTTCCGGCACAAATTAAGGAAGATGTGGTGTATCCTCCTCAAAATATCATTGAATTAAAATATTCGAAAGAAGTAGAAGGCTTTGATTTTGTGAGCAAATTTTCTCAGTGGGAGCAAATTAGGATAGACGAGGCGCAAGCTGCAATTTCCGAGTGGCTGAGCTTGCTCGAAAAAGGATTGGAGCATAACAAAACTATTTTTTTTGATGATTTTGGTACGTTTTCTAAAGATTCATCCGGGAAAATTATTTTTCAAAGTGTCATAAATGCACAATTAAATATTGAAAATGAAGGATTTGAGCCTGTTTTGGCGCCTGCTCTAATGAAAGAGAAAGCAGATAAGCCCGTAAAAGACAAACGCGTTACTCTGAGTAAAAAAAAGAAAAAACGCGACAGATTTTGGTTTGTATTAATTATTCTTATCGCACTCGCAACGTTAGGGGTTTTATTCTTGAAAGATACATTTTATAAATTTTATCAGGATATTTTTGCGAAAAATGAGATTCATGTAATTACGAAAGAGGTTGAAACAGAGGAAACTGCATACATCAGTAGCCTGATAGAAGAAATAAAGAATGAAATTGACGCATTTGATCATGCTAAAAAAGATATAGAAAAAGATCCTGTGTTAAACGAAGTTGAAAATAACGTTCCTGCTCCGGTGTCTCCCATGGAATCTAATGATCAATATCTCTCTTATCAAAAAGGAAAATATTATGTCATTGCGGGAAGTTTTACGAATGAAGCAGATGCTTTGCGTCATATAAAGCAGCAAAAGTTTGAAAAATATCGTGCTAAATTGGTTGTTCATCCCGACAGTCCACGCCTTCGTGTGTGCATTGGAGTGTTTGATAATGAGAGAGATGCCAAGCATTTTGCAGAGCAAATAGACAAAAACTATTGGGTGTTGAAATAGGTATTAAAAAAAGTATATTTTTGCACCCCTTAAAAAAAAGATAAGAAACCTTTTAAAAACGTTTGAGATGTCAAGAGTTTGCCAAATTACCGGAAAAAAAGCGATTGTTGGAAATCATGTTTCACACTCCAATATTAAATCGAAAAGAAAATTTAATCCCAACTTGCATGATAAAAAATTCTATGTTCCTGAATTAGGCGGCTGGGTAATGTTAAAAGTTTCGGCAAAAGGGATTCGTAATATTAATAAAAAAGGAACTTGGAACGCAATTGTTGACGCTAATAAAAAAGGTATTCTCAAGTAATACTTTTTTTTATTTTTCCATAATTTTTAGTTTTAAATTGGAAAACTGCTGTCTTTCGACGGCAGTTTTTCATTTATTCGGCGCGTTTAGCCTCTCTTGCCAACTTGCGAAATATCTCATCCCCTTCAAATTTTGAAGGGGCGCCCGAAGGGCGGGGTAGTTTATATGTTAAAATTTAAAAATAGCGCCAATTCTTGATTTTACACAAGCTGCACGCCAATATAGTTTTGCGGAGTAATTTTCTTCAGTTCTTCTTTTATATCTTTTGAAACATTCAGATTATCAATAAAATCAATAATCACTTCTTTGGTAATCGCTTTGCCGCGTGTGGCGGTTTTCAATGCCTCGTAAGGTTCCGGATAATTTTCTCTGCGTAAAATAGTTTGAATGGCTTCAGTAATTACTGCCCAATTATTTTCTAAATCCTCGTTAAGTTTTTCTTTATTGATAATGAGCTTGTTGATGCCGCGTTGCAACGATTTTAACGCCACGATACTGTGGGCAAGCGGCACGCCGATGTTGCGCGTTACGGTGCTGTCGGTTAAATCGCGTTGCAGGCGCGAAACCGGCAATTTGGCGGAAAGCCCTTCAAATAAAGCATTAGCGATACAAATATTTCCTTCCGCATTTTCAAAATCAATGGGATTTACTTTGTGCGGCATGGCAGAAGAGCCGACCTCTTTTTCATTTACTTTTTGTGCTAAGTAATTCATTGAAATGTAAGCCCATACATCGCGGGCGAAATCGAGTAAAATGGTGTTGATGCGCTTCATAGTGTCGAAATAAGCCGCCATCATATCGTAATGTTCTATTTGTGTGGTGGTTTGCAAGCGCTTTAAGCCTAATTTTTCTTCTACAAAACGATTTCCGAAAGTTACCCAATCTACATTCGGATAGGCTACATGATGGGCGTTGAAATTTCCGGTGGCGCCTCCAAATTTTCCACAGAAAGGGATACTTTCAAATAAAGCCAATTGATTTTCAATACGTTCAAAAAATACTAACCACTCTTTGCCCATGGTGGTGGGCGAGGCGGGCTGCCCGTGCGTGTGCGCCAACATCGGAATTTGCATCCACTCCATAGCACACTTTCGCAAAAGCTGTTGCATGTTTTCCTTCTCTTCAAACCAAATATCGCCGTGAAACGCTTTCATTAAATAAGGAATTGCCGTGTTGTTAATATCCTGCGAGGTTAATCCGAAATGAATAAATTCTTTATATTCTGACAGATGTAGCGTGTCGAATTTCTCTTTTAAGAAATACTCCACTGCTTTTACATCGTGGTTTGTAACACTTTCAATTTGAATAATATGCCAGGCGTCTTCTTCCGAAAAATGGCGATAGATGGCACGCAGTTCTTCAAAAACATTAGGATTTACGCCTTGCAACTGCGGAAGCGGAAGTTCGCATAATGCGATAAAATATTCGATTTCTACGAGCACCCGCGCCCGAATCAATGCAAATTCGGAAAAATAATCGGAGAGTGCAGCAATTTGCTTATAATACCTTCCGTCGATGGCGGAAATTGCGGTTAATCTGTTTACAGTCATGATTAAAATTTTGGTTTACAAAGAAACAACATTTTTTTATTCTCTGTACAATGGAAAAGTTTTATTTTTGCCAAAAGTTTCAAACAATGAATAATGAGATAGGTAAATGGTTTATGGATATTGCCAAGTATGTGGCAACGGCTATATTAATATCATCTTTTTTGGGTGGATTGCAACAAAAATGGTTAATGTATGTAACCGGTATAGCAGTAGTAGCGATATTTTTATTGTTAGGAATGTTTTTTATTAATGACAAAAAAGCTAAAAAAGAAAATCATTAAAAAGTAATACTATGGAATTTATATTTGTTAGTTCAGCTATAATTGGTCTGGGAATAGTTTTATTAATCTTTTCTCACACAAAAGCCGGTAAACGCTTCTTTGCAGAAGAAAGTTAAGAATAACTAAAAGTAAAAATTAAAAATGCTAACAATCTGTTTGTATGATTATTAGCATTTTGCCATGTGATTCCGGCAGGATTCAAACCTGCAACCTTCTGATCCGTAGTCAGATACTCTATTCAGTTGAGCTACGGAACCGCTTTGGGACGGCAAAAATATAAAAATTTTGATATAGTGCTGTTGGCTTTGAAATTAAAAAACGTTAATCTTTGAAAATGAGGCGCTTATTTGCGCGGCTTTTCAAGTGTAATTAAAGATTGCATGATGCTTGCGGTGCGCGGAAATGAGTTTTTAGAGGGCGGTTTTGAAGTGGTTTTTGTTGTGGTTTAAACATTGGTTTAAACAAGTTGCTTGTTTCGTTATAAAACAATGTAGGTTAATAATTAATTTAATTTATTGATTTATATATGAATATAAATGTCTTAGATAAAGAAATTCCTGCCGTTTTAGAGCAGGAATTTTTGTGTTTTCGGGGCGCATTTTCGCATTATTTAGACAATTATCCCTGCTTTCTTTAGCTTATTAATCATCTTCATAAAATCCGCCAAATTTTCAGCAACAAGTTGAAATTGAATATTAATAACTGTAGGATTTTCTTCTCTTTCCCTTAGATACTCTGAAATAAAATCATAATGCAATACATCTGAAATTTTGCAAAGTAAATCAATATCTAAAGTTTTACTGTTGAAAATATTATAAATTCGTGTTCTCTGTATCTCTAATAATCGGGCAAATTGCGCAACACCTAATCCGCTTTGGTTAAAAACGGACTGTATTTTGCGCCCGATGTGTATATCGTGGTGCATGGTATTAAAAATTAAATGGAAAATCAATATTTCCAAATATTTATAATGTCTTAGCAGACAATAAAAAAAATCCCCGCCTTTTGAGCGAGGATTTTGTGGTTTTTTTGAGATGACAAATTTTTCAATTTTTTCCTTTTATATACCCCTGAAAAAATGTGTCATTAAAAATCGGTATTTAAAAAGTTATATTTTTGCCACTGTTTTTAATTTCTAATGTTATGGTCATCACAATCAAAAAAGGCACAAATATACAAGAGGTTAATAAAATATTATCAGATTTACAACCTCGTAAAATATTTAAGGCTGAAAAGTTTTTGGGTAAAATTAAGTGGGGAGAAGATGCCTTAAAATATCAAAAAAGAATGAGAAATGAATGGGATTAGCATTATATGTGATACAAATCCGTTAATATATCTGCTTGATGGGAATAAGCCGATAGCGCAATTTCTTGATAATAAGCAATTATATTTATCTGTTATTACAGAATTAGAACTGTTTGGGAAACAAAATCTTTCTACTTACGACAATGAATTGATTAAGTCATTGCTCCTAAACTGTTTTGTTATTGATATTGAGAATGAGGTTAAGCAGATATACAGAGAAATTAAGCAGAAATACACTATAAAACTTCCCGATGCAGTAATTGCTGCTACGGCACTATATTTGGATTTGCCACTATTGACGTTCGACAAAGATTTTCAAAATATTCCAAATTTAAAATTGATGTTGTGGAATTACTAAATCCATAATGTTTTTTAACAGAAAGAGAGAGCCAAACGACTCCCCCTTTTCTGCTAATGGACTAATGCGCTATTTTATGCCCTCGCCAAAAGTTATAAAATGAACATCAACCAATTTGTTTAATGTGTCTTAGCACTTACTCATTTATATTTTTCTTGCTTCGGCAAGTGCTTTAATTGCTTTCTTATTCCCTTTATCTGCTGCTTTATTCCACCAATAAATCGCTTTTTCAAATTCTTCTTTACTTACTTCTCGCTCGCCTACAGCACAAAAATATAAGCCCATTTTGTATTGAGTGTCTGTATTTCCCATTTTTGCCAATGGCTCGGTAATTACTTTATTGTAACGATGTTGTATATAGCGAGGATTGCCATTACTGTTCCATATTAGGTATGTGTAAATTCCGAATACACTAATTATTGCAATGGTAGTTATGACTAATATTCGTTTCATATTGCGTGTTTTATTAGTTTTGAATATTCTGTTTATTGGTATATAAACGTAAATTGCAGTTTGCCGTCCCGATACATTTTAGTTGCAAAGCTGTTGTTATCGTATTCGTATGTGTATTCTTCTCTTGTGTGTTCGTATTCATTACGGTAAGCCTCTGTAAAATTGTTTTTAATGGAATAGAAAAAAGGAAAAGCACCGTCAACAATAAGAGAATTAAAAAAAACAAGAAACCATTTTGGAGTTTTGCAATGATAAAAAGGTGACTTTTGATTGTCGTATTTATATGCCCAACTCCAATCAGCAGAAAATACAGATACCATATTACCGTTCAAATATTGCCAAGTTGTTCCACCGTAATTAACCAGGTATCCATCGCTATTCAATTCAAATGTAGTTGTGTAACCGTCCTGCCCAAGTAGAGTTATTATGTTTCCGTCTTTTAAAAAATCTGCGACATATTCATCGTTTTCGCCATAGCTTCCATTTAATATGAATTTAACCAAATCATTTCCGCTATACATAAGTTGAACATAAGTTCGAGAAATAGTTTTATCCCCAACATTTACGACTGTGATACGGTTTTTATCATCATACTCGAAACTCATATGGTAGTCGCCGCTTATTACGGTTTTTACCAACTGTACATCAGTGTTTCCGTTATCGTCGTCATCAGGTTTACATGACGTAAATACAGCCGAAATAGCAAATACTGCTATAAGCAAATAAGTTAAAAATCTATTATGTAACATCTTTAAAACCCTTATTCGTGTCGGGCGCAACTTTTTAGGTGCTGTTATTCTTTTGTTAAATTATATTGTCTAAGAATCTCAAGCATTTTAGGAATGTCATTTTTTTTAAGTTGTGTTCCTTGAATTTGCTTTACAATATTTTCATTGTCTTTACATAACTCTAATAATAGTTCGGGCGTTATTTCCTGTATATTTCCTGTTGGTAAAATTACATAAGCTCTTTGTTTCCCCGACCAAGATTCTTCTCTAAAATAAGAGTAATAACCTTTTCCTTCAATTTTATTGTAACCTGCAGTTCCTAAGTATAGATAACTATTAATATAGTCAACTCCATTAACCCGAACTCCCCAAATTCGGGGAGTAATTTTTAACGGTCTGCATCCATTGCGCATAACGTTTTAGGTAATCTTTGTCAATGTCAAGAAAGTAGAAGTCTAAAGAATTACAAAAATTCAACAATGATGTTCTTAACTCTTTGAATGTCTTAGCGTTTCCGATACGATTTTCGGCTGTTAGGCGGTCAATGTAGGCGTTTAAATAGTTGCCTACCGTTTGGCGTGTAACGGTTTTAGAAGCCTTATTTACAAGTGTATGGAGTGTGTACTCTTTATCACTCGTTTTAAAGTCTAAGACCTGTTCCTGTAGCTCTTTTGTCTTTTGTTCAATTAGCCTAACGATTTGCTCACGATTAGGACAGTGTCGTTTCGGTTTGTTCTTATTAAAGTCCCAGTACTCTGCATTTAGCGAGATGTGTAAACTGATGTACTTTAATTTTCTGTTCTTTGTAAGGCGTAACATTAAAGGGTGCTCGCCATTACTCAATGTTTTAGACCTGTAAAGGACTGATTCAATGTTTGTATTCATTGCTTTTTCGGTTTAAACATTGGTTTAAACAAAACGAGCAAACTGTGTAAAACCGTGCTGAAAAACCACCTAAAAACGAAAAAAGCACTTGCCGATTGTGTTCGTAAGTGCTTGATTTTTGCGTTTTTATGTCAGGTTCAAAACCTGCAACCTTCTGATCCGTAGTCAGATACTCTATTCAGTTGAGCTACGGAACCGCTTTGGGACGGTAAAAATATAAAAATTTTGATATGGGCCGTATTTATGATTTATGCTACTTTTGCAGAGAATTTTAAAAAGATGTCCAAACTCGTCTCTATCATCCTGCCTTGCCGAAACGAAGAAAAATACATTGAAACTTGTATTCAATCTTTAATTAACAATAAATCAGACGATTTTCAATTGGAAATTATTATAGTGGATGGCATGAGTACCGACAAAACGGTGGAAATCATCAACCATTATACCCGCCAATTTTCTTTTATAAAATTACTTCAAAATCCTGAAAAAACAGTGCCTTATGCCATGAATCTCGGTATCGCTCATGCACAGGGAGCATTTATTGTTCGCGTGGATGCGCATGCATTTTATCCGGAAAACTATGTGGCTACGCTTGTTACCAATCTTATCGCTTTAGATGCGGATAACGTAGGGGCATTGTGTCGCACAGATGTATTGACAAAAAACAAAAAAACATTGGCTATTAAAGAGGTGCTCTCGAATCGCTTTGGCGTAGGAAATGCGCTTTTTCGTATTGGAATAGAAAAAGTTACACAAGTAGATACGGTTCCTTTTGGTTGTTATAAAAAAGAGGTTTTTACAAAATATGGTCTTTACGACACGCGTCTCACTCGAAATCAAGATATAGAACTCAATAAACGTATAGCTAAGGGCGGTGGAAAAATCTACCTTTTACCCAATTTAGAATGTGTATATTATGCTCGTGAGACGTTTGCTGCATTAGCTAAAAACAACTATAACAATGGGTTATGGAATATTTTGACGGTAAAATATACTAAAAAGTTCTCCTCGTTATCATTACGGCATTTTATTCCGCTTTGTTTCATTTTGTCGTTAATGCTTCCGGTGGTGTTTAGTGTTTTATATGCGCCTTTGTTATGGATTGCTGGTTGTTCTTTGTTTCTATATCTTAGTTTTTTAACTATAATTTGTGTGCGGTTATCCATTCGTAAGAAACTCAATTTTTTCTATTTGGTTTGGGGGTTTATTGTTTTGCATTTTTCTTATGGTTTAGGGTCATTAATTGGTATTTTTAAACTTATTTAGCACGCAGATGACGCAGATGTTACAGATAAACGCAGATTTTAAAAATTATGAATAATATTGAGTATAATTATAAAAAAGAGATTGCCACATATTTAAGCACCAACGAAAATCAAATTTTCCTCTACTGGAAAGGGCGTGTGGCACTATACGCCATACTTAAAGCCATGGGCGTAGGAAAAGACGATGAGGTAATTTTGCCCGCTTTTACTTGTGTCGTGGTTTCCAACGCAATTATTTATTTAGGCGCGAAACCTGTTTATGTAGATATTGATATTGAAACTTTTAACCCTTCTTTTGAAAATATTAAAAAAGCTATTACCCTTAGTACGAAAGTTATTATTTGCCAAAATACATTCGGATTAAGTTCTGATATTGA
>Ga0123356_10001918_pt1 | contig 22542 bp, 21 predicted proteins | sample TergutEmb28metaG_2_FD_92546 | JGI IMG/M metagenome (GOLD analysis project Ga0123356, IMG submission 92546) | Embiratermes neotenicus P3 segment gut microbial communities from Petit-Saut dam, French Guiana - Emb289 P3 | ecosystem: Host-associated > Arthropoda: Insects > Digestive system > Gut ...
AGTTGCACTTCCCCCTTCAATAAGAATTTCAACAGTATCTTTAGCCATTAGTCAGCCTCCTTTTGTATAATTCTAATTTGATCACCTTTAACAGTTACAGGAATTGGAACTGCAGCCTCTATCAACTCAAGAACAACTTCTTCACGAGATTCATCTATACGAACCACTTTAGCTCTTTCTCCTTTGAAAGGACCAGATATAAGCTCTACGATACTTCCCTTTTGTATAGAAGATATGATAGGTTCTGGATTTAAGAATTTTTTAACCTCTTCAAACGTAACAACATTAGCATCACTGCTACTTCGAGACTTACCCTCAACAATTCCTCTTAAATGAGGTACTTTAAATGCTGGGTTTTTCATGTCTATTTTAGTTGAAGATTCTACTAATATATAACCTTTCAAGGACTCTGGTACAAGAATAGCTCCTACACCAATACCGCTGTCTTTTGACTTTCTAGCTAACATCCTAGCCACATTTCTCTCTTGACCTGTTGCTGTCTTAAGAGCATATATGGAATTTTTATGATCTTCCATTTTAAAATACACCTATTCAAATTAAAATTTCATAGTCTTTATTAAAGATTAAACTAAATTTAAAATCAAGGAAACTAAACACGAATAAATAAAATACTATAAATAATTGAATAATGAATAAATAATAATTAAATAATAATTAAATGATATTATTAAACAATATTAATTATTAGAAAATTAAATATTAATTACAGTATATTTTACAGTATTTTGTCCTTAATTTCAATACAAACAATACAATAATAAAATTACATCATATGTTAAAATTAGATTTATATTATTTATATTAACTTTATTTATTATTTTTCAAGTATTTAAAGCTTTCAAAAGTTAGTATAAAAAACTTAAAAAAAATTAAAAATTTAATCATTATACAGAATTTTCAAGCTATTTCACCAAGTTAAATGATCAAATAATTAAATTTATTTAAAAAAAGAGTAAATTAAACTATAATTCAATACTATAGTCCAATAACTTGAGCAATTAAACCAATTACAAAACCAATAACTCCAATAATGGCTATACCAATAGCAGTGACTTTTGAAAAGTTCATATATTCCTCACTGCTTGGTTTTTTAGATACTTTTAATACTCTTTTACATTCTTTAAAAAAACGTTTAATAGATTCTTGAAAACTCATCGAAAATCTCCTACTCAACTTGAAAATAAGTCTGTGAATTTAATATTAATTAGTATTGATAATATTAATAACTTATGAATATTCTCATTTATATTAATTATATTAAATTATTAGTCCTTTGATTATTGATTATTTACATTATAATATAATTAAATAGTAAATTTTATAAAAATATAATTTTTTATAGTAATTAATAATAATTATAACTTTATATTTATAAAGTTTTGCTTTATATAAAATTAGCTATTAATAATTTATAGAATGAAATTTTAAAATCAAAAAAATTTAAACTAAAGCTAAATTATAGTAAATAGAATTAAAAGTTAAACTAAAACAAAATTAAAACTAAAACAAAATTAAAAAAGTAAAGCAAAATTAAAAAAGTAAAAATAGAAAATAAATAATAAAAATAATTGAAAATAAAAAATTAATATTTAGAATGTTCCATCAATAAAGTCATCTAAAAGATCAGGACCAGGTTCTAATTTTACTTCAGAAGAAACTTCATCCATATCAGGTATATCAATTCTTTCTATTTTTCTTTCAGAGAATTCATCATGCGCTTTGACACCAGAAACAACGATTGTTGTTCTAATCATGTTTTGGAGATCTTCATCAATTTGAACACCCCAAATAACAGTAGCTTCTGGATCTAACTTATCAGCCACAATCTGAACAATCTTTTCAGATTCATGTAATGTTAAGTCTGAGCTACCAGATACATTAATAAGTGCACCTTTAGCATCTGAAATATCTAAATCAAGTAATGGACTGTTTAAAGCTTCATGAACAGATTCCAATGCCCTATCACCAGATTCAGATTCACCCATACCAATCATCGCCATTCCAGACCCTTGCATTATAGCTCTAACATCAGCAAAGTCAAGATTAACTAAACTCTTCTTAGTAATTAATTCTGTAATTCCTTTTACAGCTCTTCCCAATATCTCATCAGAAACCATAAATGCTTTATTTAAAGGAAGATTAGGAGCTACTTCAAGTAACTTATCATTAGGAATAATAATAACAGTGTCAGCAACACTTTTAAGTTTTTCTAAACCTTTTTCTGCATTTTCTCTTCGTTTAATTCCTTCTGCTGAAAATGGCATAGTAGCTACAGCTACAGTTAAAGCACCAGCTTTTTTAGCTAATTTTGAGATAACTGGACCAGCACCAGTCCCGGTTCCTCCACCAAGACCACAGGTAACAAATACCATATCAGATCCTTCAAGTTCATCTCTTATTTCATCTTCACTTTCTTCAGCGCATTCTTCACCAATATCTGGTTCTCCACCAGCACCTAAACCACGACAGGTTTTCTTTCCAATAAGAATCTTTTTACTAGATTGACTGTAGAATAAATCTTGAGCATCAGTATTAACAGAAATTGTTTCTGCACCTTCAATACCTATTTCATTTAATCTTGAAACAGTATTATTTCCAGCCCCACCAGCTCCGATTACAAAAATCTTAGCCCGACTATCTTCCATTATTCCCAAAAGTTCGTCATCTAGGTCTGCAGAAATTCTTGTTGGAATATGTTTTTCCATTCTCTTTTCAGAATCTTTAATTGCATCATTTAAAAATTTCACTTACTAACCCCACGTAAATTATAATTTGTGATTATAAAATAGGAATTGCATATAATTTAAAAAAAAATTTAATACAATTTTATTGTATGTCATATATTGTATGTAAGTTATATTTAAATGCAACGGAATGAATTTTGAAATCATGAATATTAGATAAATATTTAGATAAAACTCTAAAATTCAAGTCTATATAGATTATAAAAGATTGACATTTTAATAATGAACTAAATATAGAAATAAATAAAGAATTAAAAGAAAATAAACAAAATCCAATATCAAGATTTATACTAATTATGAGAAATTTGCTAGTCTCTAGGCATAGCTAATATTTCATGTATTTTCATATCAAAAACATTAGTCATGTTAGCAGGAGTGATGATAGCTGCAGAATCTGAACCATGAGCTCTTCCACCAATAGCTAATATTTCTTCATCAACAGGAATGAGTCCTGCATCAGCTAACATTATGCTTATTTCGCCACAAACTTTAATTCCTTGTGAAAACATTCTTAATGTTTCAGCTATGATTGCAACTGATGTAACACCACCAAACTTGTTTGAAATTCCTTTTCCAACACCACTTAGTGCATGGGAACCAATAAATGTAATAATTCCCCTATCCTCTAATTTTTTTCTCATATCAGAACTTAATTCCATTGTATTTTTCTCTTTAAAACCTGCATGATGACTTGTGTTTACTATAGTCACTTCATCACCCATTCCCACATCATCAAGAGCATCAGCTAATTTAAGTGCAGTTACACCAGAAACAGAAGCTATAGCTACATATTTAATATTAGATTCTGATAATCTTTCTTTAACAATGCCGATCAACTCATCTGTATTTTCTTTACCAGGTTTGTTGAAATATTTTATTGTTTTTTCCATGAAAAAACCTCCTAAAAAAATTACATTAAATATAGTTTAATTATAATATTTTTATTATTAATTTATTACAATTTATGTATATTATACATTATTTTAAATTATGCATCTTATTTTTAATATATAATTACTTATAACTTATTATATCTGGATATATTTATAATTTAGTATATTCTAGAAGTATTTATAAATTATTATTAATCAAAATCATATTTTTATTAATTAATATTCAAATTTAAAAGAAAAAAGAAATAATACTAAAAAAAACAAAATAATGAATGAATAATATAAAAATAATACAAAAATAAATATAAATTAAAGTAGTTTTAATCTAATATATAATAAAATAAAATAAAAAGATTAAAAAAATAAAAATTAAATCTAAAGAAATCTATAAGAAACTAGTGTGATAATAATGAAATGTTTTGAATTTTTACTTCCCCAAAGAAGTGAAAAACCTAGAAATAATGGACTTACAATGGTTTTAGATAAAGGACTAGGATATGACATGTCAAAAAGCTTGATGGAAATATCTGGAGAATATGTTGACCTTTTAAAGTTTGGTTGGGGAACGATCATTATCCATAATGAAAAAATCATCCAGAAAAAAGTAGAAATGTATAAATCATTTGATATTGCCCCTTATACTGGAGGAACTTTATTTGAAATAGCTTACACAAATAATAAAGTGAAAGAATTCTTTGAAGAAGCTAGAAATATTGGTTTTGAAGCTATTGAAATTTCTGATGGTTCAACAGATATGGAAAAGGATGAAAAGTTGGATTTTATTTCTTATGCTAAAGAAGAAGGATTTTATGTTTTATCTGAAGTTGGTAAAAAAGATCCAGTAGCTGACAGTGCAATCAACTTAGATGATAGAATTGAGTTAATGAATGCAGAATTAAAAGCAGGGTCAGATAAAGTAATCATTGAAGCTAGAGAAGGTGGAAAAAATATAGGAATTTTTGATGAAAAAGGAGTAGCTAAAGAAGAAGAAGTAGATTATATAACAAAACATGTCCAACAAGAAGATATAATTTGGGAAGCTCCTAATAAAGATCAACAAGTTTACTTTGTTCTTAAACTTGGAAAAGAGGTTAATCTTGGAAACATCTCATCAGATGACATAACTTCCCTTGAAACAATACGAAGAGGGTTACGTGGCGACACATTAAACAAAGTTTAAATTTTTGACAGAATATCTATGAAGAGAGTATCTATGAAAAAGGATAATTCAGGAGATAAAACTCTAAACAATACCCTAAATTATGAGACAGCTAAAACATCACATGGAATAGAATACAAATATGTACAAAATGAGAAACATATTGTTATTCCTATTGAAACAGGATATATCAAAGCTAATGATAGTCTTGATAGTATTATAAATCCTGCCATTGAGATTATAGAAGAGAATGATTATTTAGTAATAGCTGAAACTCCAGTAGCTATTTCACAAGGAAGGCTAGTTGATGAAGCAGATTATGAACCTGGAATAGCTGCTAAATTTTTAGCTATTGTTTGGAGTAAATATGTTTGGGGATATATACTTGGACCATTGTTTAAAATAAAAAGGAGAACTATTAAAAACCTAAAAAAGCTCCCTCCCGAGTCAAAAAGACATAAAGAAGTAATTTTAAATTTATATGGATGGAAACATGCTTTAAAACCAGCGTCAGAAGCAGGGATTGATTTAAGTAATGTTCCTGGAACATATGTATCACTTCTCCCTGAAAATCCTCAAAAAACTGCCAAAGAGATAGCTAAAAAGATTGAGGAGAACTGTGGATTTTTTGGGAATGTGTTGATTATAGATACTGATGCTACTTACAAAAGAGGAAAAAGGTATTTTACAGGACTTCCCATAGCTATTGATGGAATTAACTCAGATAATGGGTTTTTTGCTTATGTTTTAGGACAGTTATCAATAAATGCAGGATCAACCCCCCTTGGAAGTTCTAAAAAAATCAGTGCTGAAAAAGCTATAAAAATAGCTAACATAGCTGAAAACTATCAAAAAAGATTAGCTACAAATATGGAAACAATCCATAGTGTTGAAAGTGTTTTAAGAGTTGACATTAATGACATTAGTGTTGAAACTCTTGATTCTATTGTTCATACACCTGCAGTTATTGTAAGAGAAAAATATAAATATTAGTTCTAACATATTATATAAGTCTATCTAATATTAGATATATGTCTGAGTTTGATTTATATTTGAGATTTTTTTATAAAAATAAAATATATAAAAATAAAAATAAAATATATAAAAATAAAAATAAAAATAAAATATATAACAATAAAAATATCAATTAAATTTTATTAAATATACTATATAAACTATATCATAAGATTATATAAATAAAATATATAATTAAAATATATAATAAAAAATTTTAATAGTAGAAAATCTTTTATTTTTATTGAATCTTTTATAAAAGATATATTTTATTAATTTATCGAAGTATATTCCATTAAACCATGTATTTCTTATCGTGCATAAAAAGTTTTCTGAAATACTCCATTATACTTGAATAATCTTTATTTAAAGTATAATCGAACCAATGATATCCTCAAATGTCATATAAAAAGTTCAAAATATTAATAACTGAGCTAATAATAGTATTAACAAGAGTATTAATAATTTAAAAAAGTTATTACGACAATTAGTTTTATATTAAATGAAAAACATAATATAATAAGTAATATTAGATAGTGTTAGTGTGTAATTGTTTTTTAACAAGACAAAAATCCAATAAATGTATTTTATCACACTACTACATTTATACAATTAACTATTATTTTTATAAATGGTCAAATAAATAATATTAAACAGTTATTTCATACAAGAAGGTTGAGTAAATGATAAAAAGTCCATTAGTCCAAGAATTATTAAATGAAGTTGTTCAAGAAGAAGAAAACATACCCATTGTCGAATGTTTAATAAATGGAACTAATACTGATGAAGAGATAGCTGAAGAAACCGAAATTAAGTTGAATATTGTTAGAAAAATACTATACAGACTTTATGATTCAGGATTAGCCAGTTACAAAAGAAGCAAGGATCCTGAAACACAGTGGTACACATATTCTTGGAAATTTGACGACAATGGAGTAACCAGCCAAATAGAAGCTAAATCTTCAAATATGATAGCTAATTTAAAGGAAAATTTAGAATCTGAAGAAAACAACATGTTTTTCGTGTGTCCTGAAGGCCATTCAAGAGTTTCCTTTGACAAAGCATCTGAAATGGGATTTGTATGCCCCGAATGTGGAAATGAAATCACATTCCAAGAAAATGACAACATAATCGCTGGAATAAAAGAACAAATCATAAGTTATGAAGAAACTTACTCATTTATTACATCAGAAAATGCAAAATAACTAAACAATGTTTTCATTTTCTGGTTTTTTATCAGATTTTTTATATTAACTCTTTTTAATATTAGTCCTATTTTTATTTTTTTGTTTATTATCCACTACAATTTTTAATATATAATACTCATTTAATACAACACTTATTTTAAAATTTTTCTCAAAAATTTAATTTTCAGAGTGTCTTTATGATAATAAGAATTTTAAAAGAAGAAAGATGCCCTCCATGGGTTATTGGACATTCTATAGCTGTTTGTAAGAAAGCCAAAGAGATATCTAAAAATTTTGATGTTGATAAAAAGTTAATAGAAGAAGGAGCATTACTTCATGATATTGGTAGATCTAAAACTAATTCTATTGATCATGGGATTATCGGAGCAAATTTAGCTATTAAACATGGCTTTTCTGAAGAAATAGCTAATATCATAGAAAAGCATATAGGTTCTGGAATATCCAAAGAAGAAGCAGTGAAAATAGGCCTTCCTGAAAAAAACTACATACCAGAAACGATTGAAGAAAAAATAGTTTCCCATGCTGATAATCTTATGAATGGTAGTGATGAAGTAGATATTGACTTTGTAGCGAAGAAATGGGAAAAATCTAAAATAAAAAATCTAGAAGAGTCATTAGATAGATTAAAAAAACTCCATAAAGAACTCATCGAAGATTTCAATTAAAAAAAAAAACTAGTTAATAGATTGAAACTCTTACAACGCCTTTTATTTTCAAAAAGTCTTTTATAAGATCTCCAGGTATGGCTTCTTCTGTAATTATAGTTAATGTTGGTGTTTGATCAAGTTGAATATCTGAAGCATATGCTTGTCTTATGCTTATTCCTTCTTTTGAAATTAAATCACTTGCAGCTGCAAGAATCCCTATATTTTCATCTCCCACTTCTATCTCTAAAACACCAAGCCCGAGGTTTTTTGCAATATTTTTAAGAAGTGTTCCAGCGGGAAGAATATTTTTGAAAATATTAGCTAAATCATCCTCCGCTAAAATGAAATCTACTGTTGATTTAATAGCTTTTCTATCAACATTAGCTACTTTAGCTAATGCCAAATCATTTATTTTAAGGTCACCACAATAAATTTTATGATTTTTTCCTATTCTTAGGCCTAAATCTACCATTTTACCTGCAACACTCATTCGAGCAGGGTATTTCTCAAATTTATGTTTCACTGATTCCCACATTTTCCACCAATTCTTCTTAATGTCATACTACTAAATATCAAAAGTTAGTTCAATGAAATTAGTAAAGTATGAACTTTTAGTCTGAAAAACTATTTGTCTTCCTAATTAATAAAATCATCGATAATAAACGTCTAAACAAGAATAACAAAAAGACTAAGATATAATATTAAAAAATGTAAAACTAAAATAAAATTATGGAAATAGGCCAGCTGGGATTCGAACCCAGGACCTCACGGTTATCAGCCGTGCGCGCTAACCAAGCTGAGCCACTGGCCTCTATTTCTTATTAAAATATATGATAAAAATTAAAGCTAGAATCAAGATTTAAACTTTATCATATATAATATTTTCTATTCATGAAATATTCTTACAAAATATATGTTTTTCTTAAAAAAATATATTTAGCTCATAAAATTATTTTATAGATTATTTTATAAAATTATTTCTAATTTGTTATAAAGTTATTTCTAATTTAAAAAACTATTTTTACGAAATATTTTGATTTAAAAAATTAAAATTATAAAAATAGATCTCATAACCAAAATAAATCTATATAAATAAATTATAAATGAATTAAAAAAGCTAATAAAAACTTGAATAATTAAAAAATATTGAAGTTTTAAACAAAATATTAAAAATTATACTCATTAATAAATCAGATAATCTAATTAGATGGTTTTTTATTTATCATTTCATTAATTGAATCTGCCATTGCATGACCTTCAACAGTAATCTTTGTATCTTCAATTCCATCAACAGATAATGCCTGAGCCTTTGCATCAGCAGCCATACGAGCCACACTCATACAACCAGGGTTTGTAGGCTTAATAGTGATTTCTGCAGTTGTACCATCAACACCAATACTTTGCACAATTCCCATTTCCACAATGCTGACACCCATATGTGGATCGTTAACTTTAGAAACAGCATCTCTTACTTTAATTATTAAATCTTCTGACATATTATTCCTCACCATTATTAGTTAAAAATACCCATTAAAATGAGCCGATAATAATTTATTCCATTTATTTTAATGAAATACTTAAAATTAATTATAAAAATTTTTCTTATTTTTGTAATTTACAAAAATAAACATATCAACATATGTTTTAGTTATATTTATAGATAGCTATTTGATTATCATTTTTATATTATATATTTATAAATTTAATCTATTATATTTTAACACTATTATTATAAATCCCATTATTAATTACTTTAAATATATGTTTTAAGATATATATTTTAAATATATATTCTAAATATATGTTCTAAATATATGTTCTAAATATACGCTTTAAATATAGTTTTAAATATATGCTTTAAATATAGTTTTAAATAATAATAAAAATATTGAAAATTATAATATAAATAATATTAAGAATATAGCTAGTAATGGTAGAAATAATAACAAATAGCTATTTCTTTCTATCTTTAATACGAACAGCTACACCATTACCAAGAGTTTCCATTTCTTTTCCAGTGAGAACCGCTTTTCCAACACCAACAACATCACCATCTCTAACAATTACAACTTCATCATTTGGAATAATGTCATTATCTGATTTAACAACACCTGGAGCAAAAAGAGTGTTTGTTTTTAAATCAAAATCAATTTCAACTATGTTAATACCTAGATTAGCTAATATTTCCCCACCAAAAAGCCTAAGAGAATAAAAACCTGTGTCTCTGTTGAGAAGAGCTATTTGTTTACTGTCAGTAAATATTCTTCTGTGATACATTCCTTTAGCTATAGTATCATCAGATATGAACTTCTCTCCTCCAAGACCAAACTGGTAGGTAGCTATTCCTCGAAGTTCATTTAAAACTCTTTGACGCGCCGATATTTTTTTATATTTTTTTAATTCCATCCTAAGATTGTAAATAGAATCATTAGAAGTTGGTCGCTCATCAACTGCAGTATAAATACAATCATCAAGATATTCACGACAAACTTCTTCATATCCCCCAGAAACATTAGCTACAACTGCCATATCAGAAACATAATCTCGAAGAAGTTCTCCAGCTAACTTTTTCTCTTCAAAACTCCAATTTCCAGATACACTCACGTCGTAAGATTGAATTGGAAATGTATTTTCCATTTCACGAGGACATATCCCAAAAGGAGATGTAACAATTAATTCCTGATATCCTTTAGTAACTCGGCGGAATTTTTGATGGGATTGAGAGTTAGAATAAGGTTTTTTCATACTACATGGAAGAACAACTACAACTTCCCCTATAGGCTTCATCCATTTCATCCTTTCTCTCCATCTATGAGCTTCAGGACGATACAATGATTCTTCACTAGAACAAATAACTTTCATAATATAAATTCCAACAAATAAATTATATAAATATGATTTAATATGATATTATTTATTGTTTTATTTAAATCCTTTTAAAATATACAATTAATAGCTTAAAAAGAATTTATTAAAGGAACCGGTGGAAAATCAAAAGAATGAATTTAAATAAAAGTTTTAAAATACCTAAAAAAGATAGATAAATAAATATTAATAGAAATGATAGAAATAAGATAAAAAAATAAAAATTAGTATAAATTAAATCAATATAAGCTAAATTAACATAAATTATAAAAATTAATAACTAATGTTATTTATCAACTAATGGTTGAAGTTCTTTATCTTCTTCATAAAGAATATTTAAAAGTTAATCCCATTTTAAGGATTTTTTGGCTGTTTAATCACCAATACTTCAATAGCATGATCGACATGAACAAAAATATACATTCCTTCTTCAATTTCATCAATATTTAATTTTACTTTTTGTTTACTCCATCAAAATCAACAAGTTTTAATAACCTGCAAAAAACCAATATTGAAATCTTTTTTGAAAAAACAGCCTAGATACTCTCAATATTTATATAGTATAATGACATAAATTATATTTATTGAAACATTAGGAGTTGTATAATAAATGTTTAATAAAAAAATAATCCTTGCATTGATATTATGTAGTGTTTTTGCTGTGGGAACTTTATATTTTGCTGATACAGTAGATGCAGCACAATGGAAAAAATATGATTCTGGCAAATTTAAAGATGAATATCCTGCTGCAGGACATAAAAAAGTAAGTTCTTACCAATCCTACACAAAAGGAACTAACAATTTATATGTTAATATTTATGGCCATTCTAAAAATGGTAATAAAAAATTAACCAACAAGTTAACTTTAAATAAGAAAGGCAATATCATTAAAATTACAGAAAAAAATTATTTTTCTAATGAAAAGGAAACATTCTATTATCAAACAAAGTGGAGTGTTAAAAAAGTTTATAAAAATTTTATGAAAGAAAGTATCAAAATTAATGGAATTCCTCCAAAGAAAGTAGCTTTTGATAAACAATCGTTTACTGTTAAAAAGAATTCTTTTAAAGCCTATGGTATTAAACATAATAATTACTACATAAGTGGATACATCTATAAAAATAATGAAGAATATTGCTCATTTACTATCGCAAATGAGAATAATAAATACATATATAAAGAATATAATCAAAAAAGGAAATTAACATCAAAAGAAACTTTTACATCAACACAAAGTATAACATCAATTTATAAAATCAGATCAGATAAAATTATTAACAAAATAAAGTCATCCTAAACCAATGACTTTTCATTTATTTTTATTTTCTTATTTTCTATTTTTCTAATATTTATCTATTTTATCACTTACATTCTAAGTGAATCTGTTTCCCTTTTTGGTTTATGCTGTTTTATTTATGACATTATTAATGTGTTTGTTTTTATAAAAAAATAAAAAAAATGATATAAATAAAATAATAAAAAAATATTTATAAAAATAAATTTATTTATCAACTAATGCTTGAAGTTCTTTATCTTCTTCATCAAGAATGTCTAAAAGTTCATCCCATGCTTCTAAAGATTCTTTAGCTGCTTGATCATCTAATACTTCAATAGCATAACCTGCATGAACAAGGACATATTTCCCTATTTCAATTTCATCAACAAGATCTAATTTTATTTGTTGTTTAACTCCACCAAAATCAACAAACCCAATCTTTTCTTCTTCTCTTATTTCAACGATTTGAGCTGGTGCTGCAATACACATAGTTAGTCATCTCTCCTAATGATTATAATAATTTTATTAATTTTAATAATTAATTCAATTTAATTATTTAATAATTTCATATTATTAACCATATTTATTATTATATATTACATTAATATAAATTACTAAAATAATTTAAAAATATAAAAATATACTAAAAATATAAAATATTATTATAAAATATAGTTTATAAAATGATGTTATAAAAATATTAAAAAATTGTATTTATAGACTAAATCGACAATTAATAATATAAATTATGATAATATATTTTATTATATTTGTATAATATTTTATAATTATTATAATTTATAAAATAGATCGTTTTAATCAATCTTATATAATGATTAATTATTGAACTTCAACATATATATAATTATGTAATTATATTGATTATATTGATAAACAAAAAATAAAAAGCATGAACATTAATAAAAGGTCAGATTATTATGAAAAATATTGTAATAGGAGCTGGGCCTGCAGGAAGATTAGCTGGACTAGAACTCGGAAGATTAGGTGAAGAAGTTCTACTTATAGAAAAAAACAAACTTGGTGGAACTTGTTTAAATGAAGGATGTATGGTTATCTGTGCATTGAATGATATATCTAGATTCCTAAATAACAAAAAGCAGTACGAAAAATTAGACCTCATTAGCGGAGATATAGATATCTCTTATGAAGAAATCATAAACAAGATAAATAAAACACAAGAAATAATACATAAAATAAGCCATGAAGAAAATACCTCAGTGAATAATAATATTATCTATGGTGAAGCTGAAATCAATGAAGACGAAGTTTCAGTTGGTGGTGAAAGTTGGGATTACGAAAATTTGTTGATAGCTACTGGTGGAAAACCTTATATACCTAATATCCCAGGTAAAAATTATGGCAAAACTCATCAAGACATTTTAAAACTTAAAAAAGTTCCTGAAAAGCTTAATGTCATAGGTGGAGGTATAATAGCTGCTGAAATTTCTAACATTTACTCTTCCTTTGGAAGTGAAGTGAATATAATAGCTAGATCACATTTTTTAAGTGAATTGGATCCTGAAATTAAAGATTATATTGTAAAAAACCTATTTAAAAATGTAAATATCTATGAAAACACAGCAACAGAAGAAATTCAAAAAAATAAAATCATTATTGAAAACAATGGAGAAATGAAAGAACTTGAAGGAACTGCATTTATAGCTACAGGTAGAAGCCCAAATTCACAAATAGCTAGAAATATCCTTAGTGATGATGATTTTGATAGGAAAAAAGCAATTAAAGTTAATAACATGTTAGAAACAAGTAAGTCCAATGTTTATGCAGCTGGAGATGTGATTGGGGGAATGAATTTAACTCCAGTAGCTAGAATGGAAGGAATTTTAGCTGCAAGGAATATGGCAGGTTATCCCAATAAAATTGAATATAATACTATTCCACAATCAATTGCATTAGATATGGATATTAGCTTTGCAAAAATTATTGACACAACTAATAAAAATGACATAAATAATAAAAATGAAAAAATATTTGATGTTTTATCTCCTGGTTCAGCTGGTCCTGGAGGATTCTGGAGAGTTTTAACAGGAGACACTGGGATCACAAAAACTTCATTTAATTCAAAAACTAGTCTATTAGAAGCAATAACAGCAGTTTCTCCTTCATCTGTAAGTGATGTAGCTTACATATCTTATTTAATGAGAATTGGTGAAAATATATCAAATTTCGATGAATTTATTGAAATACATCCTTCTACTGATGTTTTTTTCCAAATTATGAAATATATGTAGCTACTTCATATTTCCAGAAATTATTCCCAAAATTATTTTTAAAAATTATTTCCAAAAATTGAAAGATTTCCCTATTAAAAAAGAAAATAAGTAGAATAAAAAGGACAAAAAGACAAAGAGGATAAAAAATGATAAAAGCAGAGCATTATAATCTCATTTAATTTTATTAGCTTCATTAGTAACAATGTTAGCTATTTTTTCACCAGCTGAAACGACTTCCTTACTATATTCTTTGGTTTTAGCCCTAATTTCATCTAAATTATCTAAAGACTCTTTAATTTTACTATTTAAATCTCCAATATCAGCTTCAATTACAGCTCCAGGAAATATTCCTGCCATATTATGATATCTACCATATTTAACACGAGTAAGAGCAACAGCTGGAAGTTCACATGCCATAGATTCTTGAATCATTACACCATCATCAGTTAAAACAGCTAAATCAATTAATGCATAAAGGTCCCTTATCCAATCTATATAACCTAGGTTGATTACCTTATTTTCATTAATCAAATCTAAATATTTTTCTTCTAATGGAATACCTACAATGAAGAAATTGTAGTCCTTAGCTAAATCATTTTCAAGAGATGTTACATTAGCTATGCCTTTTACCATCATTTCAAACAGAGAGGAACCCGAAGAAAATAGAATACTTTGCTTATTTTCATCAAAAAGATCTTTTTTATCAAGTTCTTTTATTTTTTCTAAAGCTTTTTCTTTGTTTCCTTTGGTCAATCCTGGTGTTAATGGGAAAAATGACCTTTCTACATTTTCAGGTAAAGTTTTCACTCTAAATAGCTGAGCTTCTGGAAGAACTACACAATTATTTAACCTAGTGCAAACTTTCGTATCTGTAGGAGTATCAATAATACCCACAGCAGGAATCCTAGCTAATTTAGCAGCTATACATCCAACAACAGCCCCACCACCTATAATACCAACAACAATGTCAGCTTTAAGCCTTTTTATTAATTTTCTTGTTTGAAGTGCTGCTTTAATTGTTCTAAACCCTGCTTTGATAATAGCTAATTTAGTAGCTGCATGACCTCCTGCTTGTGGAACAGAAACCTTGTGCCAAGAGTAACCATTATTTTTAAAAAGTAATCCTGGTGCATCGTGATCAAGGGCAATTTCACATTGTACTCCTTTTTTTTCAAGTGCACGAGCTATATTTAATGCATTAACTGCATCTCCACCCATTCCTCTTCCCGTGATAACTAGTAGTGCTTTCATATTATCATTATTTAATTATTAAATTTAGAAAAACTCATAAAAAGACAAAATTATAAGATATTATAAAAATTATTTAATATTATAAAAGCTATAAAAATTATTTAATCCAATTTATAACCTTTTTGTTTCTATTGGGATTTCCTTGATTATTTTCAGCTTTATATCCTAATGTTACCCCATATATAGGCATGTAACCATCTGGAATTTCAAGTTTTGTTTTAGACTCAGGATTTTGGAAATAAGCTTTAATAAGACCAATCCAACATGATCCTATATCAAGTCCTTCAGCTGCAAGAAGCATGTTCTGAATAGCTGCACTACAATCTGTTTGACTGTAATCATCATCTTTTCTACCAGAAACAACTAAAATAGTTGGAGCATTGTGAAGTATGTTTCTTCCACTTTTAGCTATAGCTTCTAAAAATTCATCTCCAGATACTGCCATGTTCTTTAAAGCAGTATCATTGATCTCTTTAAGAAGTTCTTTATTTTGAACAACAGTAAAATACCAAGGCTGTTCTCCTCTTGCAGTAGGAGCCATAATACCAGCATTTAATATCTTTTCAATTTCTTCATCTTTTAGTTGTTCTTCTTTATATGACCTTACACTTCTACGACTATTTATTGTCTCAAAAACATCTTTCATAATAATACTCCCCCCATCCATATACTTATATTATAATGATATAACTTAATAAAATTTAACAATATAGCTTAATAATATAATGTTAATAACTATAATGTTAATAATATAACTTAATATTAGCTAATAATATAATGTTAATAACTATAATGTTAATAATATAACTTAATATTAGCTAATAATATAATTTTAAGCAATATATTTTGAATAAATATTTTTAATAATATATAATGTGTTTATTATTTATTAAAAAGTTTTAATAATAAAAATAAAAATAAAAGAAATAATATTTAACTAATGAAAAAATCTATAAAAATACTATTTCCTTTCTAAAGCACTACTTGCTTGATATTTATTATGAGTATATTGAATTCTATGGGCAAATGGGTTGTAAAGAAGACGTCGAAATCCTAAAGATACAAAAATTTGATTGTTAACTGCGTATTGCTTTTTTCTCAATATTATTCTTCTAAAAACATCCCCTAATCCTCCCCCAGTTAAAACATCCATGAAATAATCTCCAAAAGTAGGATTTCTTAGACCTAATTTTATTGCAAAGAATTTTCTTAAATTATTTCTTCTAACAAGAGCAATAAGAATTGTTGTAGCTATAAACAGTATTAAAGTCCACCAGAATCCTCCTAATAGATAGAAACAAAGTCCAAGAGCTACTGCAAAAGAGTGATTTCCAACTTCCCCTAACATTATTTTTCCCGCGAAATCAAGTGGAGAATATCCTATACACACAGTTAATAATAGTAAAGGAGCTAAAGGAGCATAATAACCTGGTACTGATGGAATTAAACCAACACCTAACAATAACATGGCTAAAATTGTGAATATACTCATTAAAATTACAACAATAGATGTAGACCCTGGTTGCATATCTGAAATATTAATTGGTTGAACAAGAAGTGCAATTAAAATAGCTGAATACCCTACAAGAGGAAACCCCACTATCATGACAGCCATCATTCCAATTCCACGAGAAAGTTGTCCCCATTCAATAGGAAAATTCCCAACTCTTCGTCTTCCAATTAAATCATCAAATAGTGCAAAAATACCAATTATAAGAATTAAATTATTAAATCCCGCAGGAAAAGCCGTTGGGAAGTATAAACTAAGTAATATGAAAGGAACTATTCCTAAAGCACGTGGTGTTCCCCCACGAACATTGGTGTAGAGGTTTCCTAAAAATCCTCTCTTTCCCAAAAATCTAAATACAATTGTTAAAACAAGTGTTAGAATTAATGAAGCAATAAATGGCATTAATATATATTGATAATTCATTTGATTAATCCTTATAATTTTTTTAATGTTATAAATTTAAAATTGCTAAATAAATGTTATAATAATTGTTAAATAATTATTAGCTACCATAAAAAATTGTATAATAACCAAATACTGTATATAGTTATTGTAATGAATAATAAATATTGTAATAAAAATGATTATAATATTACAATTGTTAGCAATAATATGATTATTTAACATAATACAATCATTATTATAACTTATAACAGATATTAAAATAAGATTTTACTAATATATAACCTTTTTTAAAAAATCCTCATTGTTGTCAACTTGTATAAATTTAGATATTTTCACACAGTAGACTATTGTTTAATAATGTATTTAGATTTATAATAATGTTTAAAAAATCATTATGTTAAGATATTAGCTGTTTAAATATTTGTAAATAGTAAATACTCCATTTTTAAGGATATAACATTGAAAATAATGAAAAACAAATAAAAATAAGCAAAAATAATGAAAAATAAACAAAAACAATGAAAAATCATTTTATAGGATATCTTAAAAGTGCAGCTAATCCTCCTAAGGATTCTAGCTGTTTTCCACCATCATGTTCACTACTGATAACCATGACATTTCCACCCATATTTTCAACTAAATTCATGATCTTTTCTAGTTTTTCAATTCTAACAAGTTTATCTAAAACTAGTAACTCTTTAATAGCTCCAGCATTAGCTCCTGCAATAGTTTCTTCCTTTCCATAAACAACCGTATTGCTCCCCTTAGCTATCTCTCCCAAAATTTCCTCAATAGATGATATTTCCTTAGCTATTCTATTTTCAGAGCTTAATTTTTCAACCACACCTTTTTTTAGTATTTCTTGAATTCCAACTCTTCCACCAGCACCAGTACTTTCAAGAATAGAAATTTTAGCTAATTCTGAGTGTTTATCTTCTAAAAAATCATGAAAACTGCTTTTTGTAAATCCTGGTCCTGCAATAACTATGTTTTGAAGGCCTTTGAATTTTAATAGAGCTTCAGCTACCATATGGTAAAATTCATCAAGGTTTTTTTGTCTATTCTTATCAACAATTCTCTTTCCAGATATATTTCCAATAATAGGGCCGTAATATTCAATTCCAAATTGGCGAACAAGACCAAAGTCAGCCACATCATCTTCAATAGAAACTATTATAGCTGAAAGCTTTTTTGATGCTGAAACAGCTCGTTTTATTCTGTTTAAAACATATTTAGACCAATGAACTTTTTTTATTCTTAGAGGAATTTTTAACTTTACCTCAAGAGTGTGATGAGAACCAAGAGGAACAAGATCCTCTGGACCAGAAACAATTGAACCTGTAGCACGAAGTTTACCAGTAAACATGTGAAAACTGACAGATTCCACATTAATTCCTAAAAAAAAAGTTTTTTTAACTCCTCGGTCACTTCGAAGCTTATCACCAGTAGTATCTTGAATTCTACGAGTGGTTTTAGAAGAAAGAATATCTCCTTCTTCGATTATGTAAGAAATATGCCACAAGTCATCGAGAGTTTCTGGAACTAACTCCATGACCCCTTGTTTTGTATCTTGAAAAGTAATTCTCATTGATTCACCTAATGATAATCAATACAATTTCATTACCTGATTAATATGATAATAATATAGTAATTACCTGATTAATATGATAATAATATAGTAATTATAGTATAATAATATTATAATATTATACTATAGATAATGTATAATATGATAATTAATAATATTAATAATTATAGTAATTAATTGTAGCAATTAAAAGAGCTTATAAAAAAATTATTATCATTTTAATTGAAATTTAAAAAAAATTAGGAACTTGAGATAAAATATTATTTCATACTCCAATAAACAATAAATTAATATCTTAATAAAAACAAAACTATATTGCTATAAATTATAATTAATATTATCAATATAATAAATAAAAATCACTTTTTTAATAAAAAAATAATAATAAAAATAAGCGAGCTAAGTATTAGTGAAAATCAAATAAGGAGTTATTATAAATGGAATATGGGGAAACTAGTTCAATAATTATCAGCTTAATTCTTGGAGGATTATTGACACTTTTATTTGATAATATATTTGTAATAGCTTTCATAGGATTTATATCTACTTACATGGTTAGAAAAGAAAGTAAAAGTTTTATGATTGGAGTTATGGCTGCATTGATATTTGCAATTCTAAACTTCTTTGGAGGACTGATTTTAACTCCAAATATCCCTTCACATATAGCTAAAAACATTGGATTTGACTTTCCAAACTTTATAATCGGATTTTTAGTAACATGTATACTTGCAGGAATACTAGGATTTATAGGAGGGTTTATTGCTGAAAAGGCCTATAAACGCATAAATCCTGAAATGTTTGAAGATTATTAACTCAATATTATTAATGTTATTAATAACATGAGATTATTTGAATTCTTAGTATTATTTAAATATTTAAAGATAAAATGAGTAATATGAAAATTGGAATCATTGGAGGAACAAGAGGACTTGGAAAGACATTAGCGAGTCTTTTAAAAAGGGAAGGATATGATATAACCATAACTGGAAGAGACCAATCTATTGGAAATTCTGTTAACAAAGATTTAGGTGTTAGCTACTCAAATAACAACAAAAAAACTGCGTCTTCATCAGATATTGTTATAATAGCTGTTCCAATAGCTACTACGGCCACAGTTATTAAAGAAGTAGCTAATTCTATGAAACCAGGTTCATTACTTCTGGATGTTACTTCTGTTAAAACAGAATCAGCTAAATTAATGAATAATGTTTTAAATGATGATGTTGAATTTATACCAACCCATCCTGTTTTTGGACCAAGAACCAGTAATTTGAATGGACAAGTAGTAGTTTTAACTCCAGTTCAAGAAAAAGGAAAATGGTATCCAAAAGTAGCTAAATTCCTAAAAAATCACAAAGTAAGAGTGATTGAATCTACACCCGAAGAACATGATAATATGATGGCTGTTGTTCAAGTATTAACTCATTTTTCATATATTTCAACAGCTTCAGCTATTAAAAAACTTGGAATCAATATAAAAGATACTAGAAAGTTTGCAAGTCCAATTTACAACCTCATGGTAGATATGATTTCAAGAATTGTTTCTCAAAATCCGTTCCTTACTTACTCAATACAGTTAGAGAATGAAAATGGAGAGAAAGTAAGGCAAACCTTTGCAGAATCAGTGCTTGAATTAAAAGAAATCCTCACAAATCATGACGAAGAAAAATTTGTGGAGGTAGCTATCGAAGCTACTAAAAACATGGACGATATTCAATCTGCACTTGGTAGAAGTGATAAAGCAATTGATTCCCAGAGCTATGAAATAACCATACTAAAAAATTCAATTGGAAACGAAATAGCTCTTCAACATATATCCTCTGAAGAAGTTCACATTGGAAAACTTAAAGAACTAAACCCCGATTTTCTAACATTAGATACTGGAAAAAATGAAAAAAGATTGAAGATAACTAATATCAGAATTTTAGATGATGATGAATTATTTAGATGGAAGTTAAAAAACAAGTCTATTAAAACTCATTCAATTAGCTGTATCTTTCCAAAAACTTCTGATGAAGAGATTATTGAAAATACTATAAAAAAGAGTATAGATAATATAATTGATGTTGAAATTACTGATATTTATACTGGACATCAGATAACAGATGATTCTATTAGCATGACCTTTAAAATCAAATCATTTGATAAAACCACAATTATGTCTGTTGAAAACCTATTAAAAGGGTTTGGTGGAATTATAAGATGAAGGATAATATAAAATATATATCTAATTAATTAACAAATTATAATTCCATAAAATTAAACTATTATCAAATTTAAAATAGTAAATTACATTAAAATTATATAAATTGCATCACTTTTTATAATTTACAGTTAAAAATAAAACTATGGAATTTCTTTTTTTACATAATTTTATCAAACATATATTCATTAAATAGATAATACATGCTATAAAGTGTATAAATATTGAAAATAGTGCCTTTTTTAAGTGGAAATTGATTGAGTTATCTTTTCATATCATATTCTCATGACCAAAACATTTATATGCTATGAACAACAAGTATATTATAGTAACAAAAACTTACTAAAAGATTTTTAGTGAAAAATTCTAATTATAATAATAATAATAAATTATATTTCACTAAACATATTTATAAAATACTATTTTAAATATTGTTAATTTTATATCAGATTTTATTCAATTTCAAGCTTTAAAATTCATTATAATTTTGAATAAAAAGTACAGATTTAGATGTTATAATTACAAAAGGAGATTTTAATATTACATGAATTTTAAAATCTATAAAATTTTTGAAATTCTAAAAATAATAAATCTTTAAAAAATAATTACTAATTTATAAAAATCATTAAATAGCAAAGGGAGTTTAAAAATGGAAAGAAAAGAGATAGACCTTAAAGTTGCAGAGGCAATTTCTCAAGGTGATGTTGGAAGAGGGATTGCAAGAATCGATCCAGCATGTATGGAAAAATTAGATATTCAAGATGGCGATGTCATTGAGATAGAAGGAAATAAAATTACAGCTGCAACAGCAGTATCATCACAAAGTGACATTGGTTTGAGTGTAATTAGAATCGATGGGAACATGCGAAAAAATGCAGGAGCTTCTATCGGTGAAGAAGTAAAAATAAGAAAAGCTGAAGTTAAAGAAGCTAAAAAAGTAGTTTTAGCACCAGTAGAGCATCAAATACATATTGGAGGAGATGTTCGAGGAGCTTTTGCAAACCAAGTAATGAGTAAAGGAGACATTGTTGTTTTAGGTACTGGTACACGTCAACCACCGATGCCACACCCAAATATGGGAGGAGGACTCATTGATGATGTGATGCGAGGAATGATGAATGTTGCTCCCCTTGGTGAAATAAAATTAGCTGTTGTTTCTACTAATCCTCCAGGAATTGTTAGAATTGGACCAAATACTATAGTAGAAGTCCAAGCTGGGCCAGTTGACCTTTCTAAAATTGAAGGTGTGAAAAATGTAATCGATGTTAGCTACGAAGACATTGGAGGCCTTAAAGAAGAGGTTAAGAAAGTAAGAGAAATGATTGAAATTCCTCTTAAAAGACCAGAATTATTTGAAAAGTTGGGAATAGCACCTCCAAAAGGAGTTTTAATGCATGGCCCTCCAGGTACAGGCAAAACTTTACTTGCTAAGGCAGTAGCTAGTGAAAGTGATGCTCATTTTATCTTGATTAATGGACCAGAGATTATGAGTAAATATGTTGGAGG
>Ga0123356_10001919_pt1 | contig 22542 bp, 17 predicted proteins | sample TergutEmb28metaG_2_FD_92546 | JGI IMG/M metagenome (GOLD analysis project Ga0123356, IMG submission 92546) | Embiratermes neotenicus P3 segment gut microbial communities from Petit-Saut dam, French Guiana - Emb289 P3 | ecosystem: Host-associated > Arthropoda: Insects > Digestive system > Gut ...
CAGAGAAAGGACTGCTGAAAGGCAAGACGGTGGGCATTGATGGCACGACGCTGGAGGCGAACGCGGCCATGCGTTCGATCGTGCGCCGAGATACCGGGGAAAGCTATGAGGAGTTTCTGAGGAAGCTGGCGCAGGAGTCGGGGATCAGCACGCCGACACGAGAGCAGTTAGCCAAGCTGGACCGCAAGCGTGCAAAGAAGGGGTCGAATGAGGAGTGGTTGAATCCGCACGATCCCGAGGCCGAGATCACCAAGATGAAGGATGGGCGCACGCACTTCGCCTACAAGGCCGAACATGCCGTGGATCTGGAGACGGGAGCGGTGGTAGCGGTGAACCTGGCTCGCGGTGCGGCCGGGGACACGGAAACCTTGCCGCTTGCGGGCGAAAACATTACCCAAGTGAGCACTGTGACCAATCCCCAACAAGTAGGCGACGGCGTTCCGGCGGATGGTCCCGAACAGGTGGTGACGGACAAGGGATACCACAGCAACCATACCCTGGAAACGTTGGCGAAAGCGGAAGTGCGAACCTATATTTCGGAACCCCAGCGCGGACGGCGTCGCTGGGAAGGCAAAGCGGAGGCCCAGGAAGCGGTGTACGGCAACCGGCGACGGATTGGCGGGGAACGTGGAAAGGAATTGCTGCGAAAACGCGGCGAGTTCCTGGAACGTAGCTTCGCACATGCTTATGAGACCGGAGGGATGCGGCGTCTGCACTTGCGCGGACGAGAAAATATTCTCAAGCGAATCCTGATTCATCTCGGCGGATTTAACTTGTCGCTGGTCATGCGTGAGTTGCTGGGCAAAGGCACTCCTCGGGGCTGCCAGGGCTTCTCTGCGGACCAGGTTTTGGTCTATTGGCGGCTCTGTATCGCGCTCCTGGCGGGCTATAGCCTCGAAAGCGCGTCGCGAACCCCGCCAATTTCTTCTGACGCGCCGTGTGCCGATCTAAGTACGCCGCTCTTGTTAGAGGGGCAGGAAGTCAGTTCTGCCACGGACTGCTAGGGCCGCCGATCTTGATTGCCGGGTCAGGATTTCCAGGCGGCGGGCGCCGGGTGCGCGGCTTCGTAGGCCGCGATCTCGGGCTCGTGCCGAAGGGTTAAATCGATATCGTCCAGGCCCTCGAGCAGACAATGCCGGGTGAATGGGTCGACGTCGAACCCGGCACTGAAACCCCGACCATCACGCACCACGCATTCCTCAAGATCAACCGTCAGCTGATAGTCGCCGATTTCGGCGGCGCGGCAGGCAATTGCCTGTGCAACGCTCTCCTCGAGAACCACCGTCAGCACACCGTTCTTCGCACAGTTGTTTGCAAATATGTCGGCAAACGACGGCGCGAGAACGGTGCGAAATCCGTAGTCGGAAAGCGCCCAGACCGCGTGTTCTCGCGAGGATCCGCAGCCGAAGTTCCTGCCTGCTACCAGAATGCTGGCCCCGGAGTATTGCGGCTGGTTCAGTACAAACTCGGGCTCCGGAGCGCCGTCCGGCTTTTGCCGCCAGTCGTTGAAAAGAAACTGCCCGAAGCCAGTCTTCTCGATGCGCTTCAGGAACTGCTTGGGAATGATCTGGTCGGTGTCGATATTGGCGCGATAGAGCGGCGCGACTTTGCCCTGGTGTTTGCGAAATGGCTGCATATCCGTCCTCGGTCCTGCCGGCTCAGTCGCCCGCAAAGTTCCAATTGCGGACATCCGTAAAGTGGCCCGCGATCGCGGCCGCCGCCGCCATCATCGGGCTCACAAGATGGGTGCGTCCGCCGCGCCCCTGGCGCCCCTCGAAATTGCGGTTGCTGGTAGAGGCGCAGCGCTCGCCCGGGCGCAGAACGTCCGGATTCATGCCCAGGCACATCGAGCAGCCCGATTCGCGCCACTCAAATCCCGCTTCCTGAAAAATTCTATGGAGGCCCTCCTGCTCGGCCGCATGCTTGACCGGCTGCGAACCGGGAACCACCATCGCCCGCACTCCCCTGGCCACCCGATGCCCTTTGACCACTCGTGCCGCCGCCCGCAGGTCCTCGAGGCGCGAGTTGGTGCAGGAACCGATGAAGACGCGGTCCACCCGAATGTGCTCCATCGGCGTACCGGGTTCAAGCCCCATGTACTCGAGCATCCGCTCGATCGCGGCGCGATCGCCGTTCGAGGCGAGATCCGGCACTTGCCCGGTGATGGGAACGACCATGCCCGGATTGGTTCCCCAGGTCACGAACGGCGCCAGGCCGGAGGCGTCCATTCGAACCACCGTGTCGAAATTCGCTCCCGGATCCGACGCCAGCGAACCCCAGCGCTCAACCGCTTGTTCCCAGTCTCTCCCCGACGGCGCAAACCGCCGGCCCTCTAGGTAAGCGAACGTCGTCTCATCGGGCGCAATCATGCCCGCGCGCGCCCCGGCTTCGATGCTCATGTTGCAGACGGTCATGCGGCCTTCCATCGAAAGCGTGCGGATTGCGTCGCCGGCGTACTCGATCACGTGCCCGGTCGCGCCATCGGTGCCAATCTTGCCGATGATTCCGAGAGCCAGGTCTTTCGCCGTGACCCCCGGGCCGAGCCTGCCCTCGACATCGATGCGCATCGTCTTCGGTCTGCGCTGTGGAAGGCACTGGGTCGCCAGCACGTGCTCGACCTCTGAGGTCCCGATTCCGAAGGCGAGCGCCCCGAAGGCGCCGTGCGTGCTCGTATGGCTGTCGCCGCAGACGATCGTCATTCCCGGCTGCGTAAATCCCAGCTCCGGGCCGATGACGTGAACAATGCCCTGCTCGGGCGAGTCGATGTCAAACAGCCGAACTCCGAAGTCCCGGCAATTCTGCTGCAGGGCTTCGATCTGACGCTTGGCAACCGGATCGAGAATCGGCGTGCCCCGCGGCTCTGTAGGAACGTTGTGGTCGACCGTGGCGATGGTGCGGGCCCGCTCGCGTATCTTCCGCCGGGCCGCGCGCAAGCCGTCAAAGGCCTGCGGCGACGTAACTTCATGCACCAGATGCAGGTCAATGTAGACGAGCGGCAACTGGCCTTCTCCGGTTGCGACAACATGCTCGTCCCAGACTTTTTCAAACAATGTGCGTGGCATGGGCTCAGCGTGCAACATTAGTTTATCAACATCGGAGTTTATCAACATCGGGCGTCGAAATGAGAAAGGATTTAAAGGGCTCCGGTTGGCCGGGCGCCTGTCCTCAGGCGGGGGCGCGCGCGGGCCGGGCGGCCATATAAAACCCGAGCATCATGGCCGAACCCACCAAGGGTATCGAAAACGCGAGGCGCAAGCCCGTGTAGTGGGCGGAGACCATGCCGAGCAGCCAGGGGAGCACGGCGCCTCCGGCGTTCCCGCTGGCAAACACCGGACTGCTGGCCTGGCGGGTAGAATCGCGGAACCAGTAAGGAAGCAACGACACGCTGATCGGGAAAATGGAAGCCAGTCCCAGTCCGGCAAGGAACGCGCCGGTCGCCGCGAGCGCCGTTCCCTGGGCGGCCATGAGCGAGACGCCGCCGAGGACCGCCGTAATCAGCCCGGTGCGGGCAACCGTCGACACGGAACGAAATCGGAGGGCGATCGGAGCAAGAGCCCGCCCCAGCAGCAGGGCTCCGTAAAAGAAAACCGGCGTTACCGCCGCCACCCATTGCGGACCGGTTCCGATCCGGCGGGCATAGGTTGCCACCCATTGGCCAAAACAGGTTTCCGTTCCCACATAGACAAAGAACAGAACACAGATCAGGAACAAGAGCGGACGCCGGAAGACCCCGGTCTCACCTGTTCGAACCGGGGCTTGGGCGTCGCGGTCAGGGCGGAAGCGCGAGCCCGCCATGGCCATCAAGACCATCATCAGGGCCGCAGAGGTAGCGTACAGGAACCATGACGGCCGCTGCGCGCGCAGCGCGAGCGCGACGAAAACCGGCGAGCTCATCGCCCCCATACCCCACACCGCGTTGATCACATTCAGCGCCGACGCGCTGCGCTGCGGGCTCAGCTGCGCGGTTCTCAGGTTTCCCGCCGGAGTCGTAATTCCGTAGCCCACGCCCAGCGTGCAAACCGAGGCGAGCCCCGCCAGCCAGGGCCCGGAGGCAAGCCCCGCCATTCCGCAAGCCATCAGGAACAGGCCAACCATGAAGGTCCTCCGGTATCCCAGCCTTCCCACCAGTACCCCGGAGAGCAACATGCCGAACATCGAGCTGAGAAACTCGGCAAAAATGAGGGTTCCGGCGCCGGCATCGGTAAGCGACCATCGCAGCGCCAGCTGCGGCAGCATGGGCCCAAGAAAGGTCATCACGATTCCGGTCAGAAGAAAGTCAATGTGCACCAGCAGAATGCCGCTGGTGGCGACCGGCGCAACCCGGTGCGGTGAAAGGCTCGCAGCCATGAGTTAAGATGAGTGTAGTCTAGAGTGATTTCGGGCGGCGTCAGGCACCTTTCATTGGGTTTGTTCCCCCGCCCTTCAAAGCTTCAGGCCTGATTTCATGCTCAACGGAAAACGTATCGCGGTTGTAATGCCCGCCTACAATGCGGAAAAGACCCTCGAGGCAACGGTCGATGAGCTGCCGGAGATTGTGGACATCCGCATTCTTGTCGACGATTCCAGCCAGGACCGCACCGTCGAGGTGGCGCGGCGTCTCGGGCTGCTCCATTTTGTGCACGACCGCAATTACGGGTACGGCCGCAACCAGCAGACCTGCTACCGGGAAGCGCTGGCGGCTGGAGCCGACGTGGTCATCATGGTTCATCCTGATTATCAATACACGCCGCGGCTGGTCACCGCCATGGCCAGCATGGTGGCCTATGGAGTCTACGACGTCGTGCTGGGTTCCCGGATTATCGGCGGTCAAGCCTTGCGCGGCGGAATGCCTCTCTACAAGTATGTGTTCAACCGCTTGCTGACCGCGTTCGAGAACCTGGTGCTGCGGGTCAAGGTCTCCGAATATCACACCGGGTACCGCGCTTTCAGCCGCGAGGTCCTCATCCGGCTGCCGCTGGTTGAAAACTCCGACGATTTTGTCTTCGACAATCAGATGCTGGCGCAGTGCGCGTTCTTCGGCTTCAGAATCGGCGAGGTATCGTGTCCGACGAAGTATTTCCCCGAAGCCTCCTCGATCAACTTCCGCCGCAGCCTGACCTACGGCTTGGGCGTGCTGGCGACCACCGTGCAATTTGCGCTCGCGAAGTGGGGCTGGGCAAAGTTCCCGATTTTTAATGGCTACGGGCGGAAGCTCGAACCCGGGGCTGCCGGCTACTACGCCCGGGGCGCGGCCTCCGCCGGCCGGCACCACTGAAAACCGGGGCCTGGACATGCCGGAGCAAGGCCAACCGGGCCTCAGGAATCTGATCTAGACCGCGATGGCCTGGGAAAAGTTCCTGCGGGCCGGGAAATTCCGGGCCGAAGAGTCGCCGGGCAGACGGGGTCTCGCACGCGTTATACGTTCAATGTTCAATCTGCAGTCTCGGGGCTGAGTCTGCAAACCGAAACCGCCTGGTTGCGATAAGGACACAGAAGGCCGGGAACGCCCGGGGTCTCGATGACGACCCAGTCGATTCCATATCGCGCGCCCAATCCCCGAAAATCCGCCAAGCCAAAGTATTTCCAGTTCTTCTGCGCTTGAAACTGCTGCCACCATTCCTCCGCCAGAGGTGGAAACATGGAAACCGCGCCGCTGTCCTTGTGCGCGTCGGCCAAGCGGCTGCGTTCGGCCGAGGCCCGAAACCCCGTGTAGCCTTCCCCGGAAATCCCCATATAAAAGGGGTCGATCGCGAAGCGCGCGTTCCGGGGAGTGTTGCCGCGGATCCACAGAAATGCCTGCTCCCATTGATTTTTCGGCTTCGCCCACGGCCATTCAATCTGAGCATTGGCCGGAAACAGAGCGCGCTGCGCAAGAAACATCCCGGCGCACAAGGGCAGGAAGAGCGCGATCCAGCGCCAAACCCGGTTCTTCAAGACGTACTCCGCCAGGACTCCGCCGGTGACCGCGATCAGGGCCACATAGACCAGGTGCAGACTTCGCAGCGGCTGGAGGCGGGCAAGCGGTTCGAACCGATCTGGAATGGAGATGGCCAGAGCCAGGGCGAAGTAGGCTAAGTTGTAGACCACCAAGGCAAAACACAGGCGTTCGAGATTCACCAGGCGGCGGGAGCGCGCCAGACGGCCGTAGCCCGCAAAAATCAGGGCCGGCGCGATCGCTCCCAGCCACTCATACCAGCTCCAGCGCGGGAGAAAGTGAGAGATATGAAAGCGCATGGCCTCGCGGTAAGCCGGCGTGGGCGGAGCGAAGAAATTTCCAAACGTCAGAGGAAACCCGGCTGCCCATTGCAGCTGCCGGAACCGGCGGAGGGGAGTCTTTTCCGCAAGGATCAGCAGCATGCAAAGAGACGCCGCAAACCAGGACATCAGAGGGTGCACCGCCGCGGCGAAGGCCAGCCAAAGGCCGGCCCGCAGGTACTTGCTCTCGAGCACCCGGCAGAGAGCGAAAACGCCGGCAAATGCCGCCAGATTGCGCGGGTTCAGGTACTGGTCGAGGATATACAGCGCAGTTCCGGCGACGGGCAGCGTAAGTAATGCGGCGAGCAGAGCGACGGCGCCCCATCGGGCCCGAGCGGTCTCCAGGCAGGCGCCCGTCAGCTCCCACGATGCCAGGAGGAAGAGAAAAATCGACGCCAGGTGCCAGGCGAACACCGCATATTCGAGCGGCAGGTGCGTAAGCCGGACGGAAAAGGCGATCAGGTTGGGAAATAGCGTGAGCCCGGCGTGAGACTCAAAAAATTCTCCGCCGGCGGGAAACAGCTGCGGATGCAGCATCTTTTCGACGCCGGGCAGGTAAATTTCCGCATCTTCGGCGTAGGGATGATACCCGTGGACTGCGAGCGTACCGAGGGTCAGAAGCGCCAGCCCAAAAGTCGTTTGCAGTCTAGACAAGGTTCCTGCGATCGGTTCGTGCCGGAACTTCAACCCTAACGAGGGTTTACCGAAGTTGTCAAACGACGGCCCAGTTATAATCCTGGTTGAACTTTGCCGTCTCGAAAAGCAAGGAAAATCAAGGCCGATCCCCAAAAGGCGTCGGCCCCTGATTCTCTCACTCCAGATGAAAGCAGGGTGTTTTGAACGATGAAGTTGCTGCGTCCGGTTGCGCTTGCGGTCCTGCTGGTCGGGGCTTTTTTTTACTTCACCACCTATCGCTCAGGAACCTTCCGCACCGCAAATTCGCCCACCGCCAAAGTCGAAATTACCGAGGCGTCGAGCCACGATGAGCCCCTCGACTCGGAAGAGCAAAATAACATCTCCGTGTACCGCAGGAACATCAGCGGAGTCGTCAACATCACCTCAAGAACCATGGCGCTCGATTTCTTTTTCGGTCCCGTTCCGCAGGAAGGCGAGGGCTCGGGGTTCATCATCGATCGCAACGGCCATATTGTGACCAACTTCCACGTAATCGCCAACGCCTCCGCCAATCGCGGCCAGATCGAAGTCACGCTGCACAACCGCAAGAAATATCGCGCATCCGTGGTGGGCACCGACCGTCCTCACGATTTGGCCGTCATCCAGATCAAGGCGCCGGACCTCGCGCCCATGACTCTCGGCGACTCCCGCAACCTGCAGGTGGGGCAGAAAGTTTACGCCATCGGCAACCCCTTCGGCCTGGCCGGCACCCTGACCAGCGGAATCGTCAGCTCGATCCGGTCCGTGCAGGAACCGAACGGCGCCACCATCGATGAAGCGATCCAGACCGATGCGGCCATCAATCCGGGAAATTCCGGCGGCCCGCTGCTCAATTGGCACGGCGCGGTTATCGGGATCAATACCATGATTGCTTCGAACCCGGGAGTTGAGCAGAGCGCGGGCATCGGATTCGCCATCCCCATCAACACCGCCAAGGCCGTCCTCAACGATTTGCTTACGCTCGGCCGGGTGCGGCGCCCGGTGCTCGGCGTGCTCACGCTCCCCATCAGCCCGGATATCGCGGAACAGCTCGGGTTGGCGGCCGACTATGGCCTGCTCGTCATACGCGTCGTGCCCGGCAGCGCCGCCGATCGCGCCGGCCTGCGCGCAGGCACCGAACGGGCATTCTACGGAAACACGCCCATCATGGTTGGCGGAGACCTGATCGTGGCCATCGACGAGCAGGACATACAGGACCAGACCCAGCTCACCCAGATCATGAACAATCATCGCGCCGGCGATACCGTGAAGGTCACCATCTACCGCGGCAAACGCAAAATGGAGGTGAGGGTCACGCTGGGCGAGGCGCGCGAACAGGTCTGAATCATGGCGGCACTCGAAACGGCAGAGCCCGGGAGCGGCCCGGCTGGGGGACTTGGACATTGAGGCCCTGCGCGCAGGCCTGACGACGGCGCCGCTCCCGGATTCCAGACTCGAAAATCGTCCATGGCTGAAGCTGCATGAATCTCGATTCTCTGAGGGCCCTCTGCCTCTCGCTTCCCCACACCACGGAAAACGTCCAGTGGGAGGACGAACTCTGCTTCAAAGTGGGGGGCAAGATCTTCGCGATGGCGGGGCTCGAAGGCGTGTCTCACCGGCTGGTATTCAAATGCGATCCGGAAACCTTTGCCGAACTGACCGAACGCGAGGGCGTTTCCCCTGCTCCCTATGTGGGCCGCTACCAGTGGGTGATGCTGGAAAACATGGACGTCGTCCCCCCGGCGGAGCTCGAGCGGTTGATACGCAGCTCTTATGCAATGGTCGTTCGCAAGCAAAGGCCGGGCCCCGGGAAGAGAAGGCCAGGGGGGAAACGCAAATAATTGGACGGGGTTCCGTTGCATGGATTCCGCGCAGTTGACTCTCGCTCACACCCTGGGCTAGCCTCAAAGGTTCCCGGCATTCCAGGCCTGGCCCATCGCGCGCTGCACCGCGAATCCGTTATGTTAAGAGGGGTATCCACCTACATCGTCGTGAAAGAGCGCCTGCACCCCGGTTTGCTGGACAAACTGGTCAGCGGCGGCGCCCAGGCCATTGAAATTTTCCTTGCCCGCCAACACCTGGATTACACGAGCCCGCACGTACGGGAAATCGCAGACTGGTTTCGCACCAGCGGCGTTTCGCTGCATTCCGCCCACGCGCCGCTCTACGCCGACTACGAGTGGGGACGCGCCGGCTCTCCGCCCATCAACATCGCATCCACCGAACGCGCTTCGCGCATCGCGGCCATGGACGAGATCAAGCGCGCGATCGAGCTCGCCGAGCACATTCCCTTCCGGTTTCTGGTCCAGCATCTCGGGTTGCCGAACGAGGCCTTCCACGAGCGCAAATTCGAGGCGGCGATGACCTCGGTCGAGCATCTCCGGGCATTTGCCAAGCCGCTCGGCGTCCGCCTGCTCGTCGAAAACATTCCCAACGAACTTTCTACTCCGGACCGGCTGGTCGAATTTATCCGCACCGCGCATTTCGACGACGTTGGCGTCTGCTTCGACACCGGCCATGCCAACATGATGAGCGACGTCGCCACGGCGTTTGAAACCCTGAAACCCCACATTCAGTCGACTCACGTTCACGACAACAATAAAGACAAGGACTCGCACCTTTGGCCGGGCGACGGCGCCATCGACTGGAAGCAGACTTTGGAGCTGCTCAGCGGGGCGCCGCACAAGCCGCCCCTGCTTCTGGAGATCGAGGAGGACGAGAAGATCAACGCGGTTGAAAAGATGAGCCAGGTTTTCGGAACCTTAGTGCCTGCGTAACCACCCGCCCGTGACGACCGAACGGCGAGCAGAGTTTGTCTCTCCGCCGCTACCTCCGGCGGGCATGATTTCAAAGATGCATCCCGTCACCACCATCGCCGAAATCGGCGGCCAGGAAGGCCGCGAAGTCACCCTTCGCGGCTGGCTGTACAACCTGCGGGAAAGCGGGAAACTTCTGTTCCCCATTTTTCGAGACGGCAGCGGAATCATCCAGGGGGTGCTGGCGAAAAATGCCGTCTCCCCCGAGGTCTTCGAGGCGGTGAAGAACCTTACGCAGGAATCGAGCGTAATCGTCGAAGGCAAGGTCCGCGCCGACAAGCGGGCCCCGGGCGGCTACGAGCTGGATGTATCCCAGGTCCGGGTGGTCGAGCGTGTCCCGGAGACCGATCCGTTCCCCATCTCGTTGAAGGAGCACGGCGTCGATTTCCTGATGGACAACCGCCATCTCTGGATCCGGACGCCGCGCCAGGCGGCGATCTTGCGCACGCGCGCGGAGATCATCCGGGCGATCCGCGATTTTCTGGACGACCGCGGGTTCCTGTCCACCGACGCGCCGATTCTCACGCCGGCCGCTTGTGAAGGAACCACGACCTTGTTCCCCGTCGACTACTTCGGCGAACAGGCGTACCTCACGCAGTCGGGCCAGCTCTATATCGAGGCCACGGCCATGGCGCTCGGCAAAGTGTATTCGTTCGGCCCGACCTTCCGCGCGGAAAAATCCAAGACTCGCCGCCATCTGACCGAGTTCTGGATGGTCGAACCCGAACTTGCCTATGCCACGCTCGAAGATCTGATGGATTTGGCGGAAGGCCTCATCAGCTTTCTGGTCAAGCGCTGCCTCGAGAGGCGCCGGGCGGACCTTGAGACGATGGGCCGCGACCTCTCGAAGCTGGAGAAAGTCGAGCCTCCGTTTCCCCGCATCCGCTATGACGACGCCGTGAAGCTGCTGGCCGAAGGCCACGCCAAAGGCGCCCTCGACAACCGGTTCGAATGGGGCGGCGATCTGGGCTCCCCCGACGAGACCTATCTCTCGTCGCAATTTGACAAGCCCGTCCTGATTCATCGCTATCCCGCGCAGGTGAAGGCGTTTTACATGGAGCCCGACCCCGAGCGCCCGGAGCTGGCGTTGTGTGTGGATGTGCTCGCGCCCGAAGGCTACGGGGAAATCATCGGCGGCTCGCAGCGTATCGCATCCTACGACCTGCTCCTCAAGCGCATTCGCGAACACGGTTTGCCTGAAGACGCCTTTCGCTGGTATCTCGACCTGCGCAAGTACGGAGGTGTTCCCCACGGCGGCTTCGGCATGGGAGTCGAACGCGCGGTGGCGTGGATCTGCGGCCTCGAACACGTGCGGGAGACCATCCCGTTCGCCCGGACGCTGCACCGGCTGTATCCCTAAACCGGTTCGCCGCCGGCGGCGCCGGATGTTCTGGAACAAGAGACATCCGTGCTTGATTACGGCCCTCGAATCGATCATCTTGGCTCGACGATGCAATCGTTCACGAAATCCAGGCGGCTCCGGACCCTCGGCTCCATCGGCGAGGCCCAATTCCGTCCCGCCCTCCGCCTGCCCAAGGAAAAAACGGGACCCCTTTTCGCGCCCCCGGCTCCTGTCGCCGAGGCCCGACATCGGTTCCCCGGCCCGGCGCGGCGGGCGGTGTGTGTATGAAGCCGGGGCCAGCCGTGTCCGGCCCCGGATCGCGGAAGATCCGGGTCATCGGCGTCCCTCTTGACCTTGGCCAGTCCCGCCGGGGCGTGGATATGGGCCCTTCTGCCGTGCGCGTGGCGGGGCTCCAGGCCCGGCTGGAACAGCTGGGCCACGTGGTCGAGGATGCCGGCAACATCCCGGTGGCCATTGCCGAGCAGAAACGGGCCGGCCAACCGACGGCAAAATACCTGAAAGAGATTACCGCCACTTGCACCAAAGCGGCAGAGCTCGTCCTGAAAACCCTGGAATCAGCCAAAGTACCTCTGGTCCTCGGCGGCGACCATTCGGTCGGGGCGGGCACGGTTTCCGGGGTAGCGGAATTCTATCGGCGGCAGGGTCAGAAGATCGGCCTGATCTGGATCGACGCCCATACCGACATCAACACGCCGGAGAGCTCTCCGAGCGGAAACGTTCACGGCATGCCTCTGGCGGCCATCATGGGTCTCGGCCCGCCGGAGCTCGCCAACATCCTGAATTTCTCCCCCAAAGTGGCCCCGGAAAACTGCGTGCTCGTCGGGGTGCGGGATATCGACGCCGTCGAAAAGAAAAATGTGCGCCGCGCGGGCATAGGGGTCTTTACGATGCGCGACATCGACGAGCGCGGCATGCGCACGGTCACCGAGGAAGCTCTGCGCATTGCCGGCCGCGGCACCGCCGGATACCACGTCTCGCTCGACATGGACTGGGTCGATCCCGAAGATGCGCCGGGAGTGGGAACCCCGGTGCGAGGCGGCGCCACCTACCGCGAGGCGCACCTTGCCATGGAGATCATCGCCGACCACGGGCGCTTGCTGAGCCTCGAAATCGTCGAAGTAAACCCGGTGATCGACGAACACAACCGCACCGCCGATCTGGCCGTCGAACTCGCGCTTTCCGCCTTCGGCAAGAAAATCCTCTGATCCCCGCCGCGGCAAAGCCGTCTTTCCCGGGGGCCGGGAGCCGCGGGGATTTCGAGACGCAAGGGCTCAGGGGTAACCCGCGGGAAAGGGAAATTTGCACTCCATTAAAGTTCCATCCTATAGAATCGATCAGTTTGACTCGTGTCTCAGACCAGCCCGAGTCCGCCCCGCGGCGTGAGGTGGAATGCGCCTCCGTGCGCAAAGCCGCGCTCTTCTACAACCCTCTTTCCGGCCGCCGCAAGCAACACCGGGTCGAGGACGTTGAGTCCGCCGCATCGGTCTTCACCTCCGCCGGCGTAGAGGTGGACATCGCCCCAACCCGGGCCGCATCGGACGCTGCCGCTCAGGTGCGCAAGGCGATCCGCGACGGCTTCGATACCATCGTCGCCTGCGGTGGCGACGGCACCATCCACGACGTGATCCAGGGCCTCGCCTGCCGGGACGCGGCCCTGGGCATCATTCCGCTGGGGACTGCCAACGCCATGGCGCACGACCTCGGGCTGCCCCTGACACCCCGGGCTGCCGCCCGCGCCCTGCTCAACGCCGTGCCCGCCAGAATCGCGGTCGGAAAAATCGACTATCGCAACTTTAACGGTCTTCCCTCCTCGCGATACTTCACGGTAACGGCCGGAGTGGGCCTGGACGCGCACCTGTTCTACAAACTCAATCGGTTGATGAAAGACCGGCTGGGCATGCTCGCCTATTACAGCAAGGCTCTGCATTTGTGGCTGACGCACCGCATGCGCTATTTCGAGGCGGAGTTCTCGATCGATGGCGGCCCGCTGAAGCGCGAGCCGCGGCTTTCCGAGATGCTGGCGGTGCGAATCAACCAGTTTGGCGGGGTCCTGCGCGAACTGGCTCCCGGCGCTTCTTTGGCGCGCAACGACATGCGCCTGGTGCTTTGCCGCACTGGCAATCGCGCCCTGTATCTGGCGTACGTGTTTCGCGGAATTCTGGGCCTCCCTCACGGCGTGCCCGGGATTGTGCTCGAACACGCCGACCACGTAAGGTGCCGCAGCGTAGCCGGCGAGAAGCCGGAAGACATTTACGTCGAGGCCGACGGCGAGCTGCTCGGCTGCCTGCCGATTACCCTTTCGATCGTCCCGGACGCGCTGACGGTCCTCAGGCCCAGGGAGAGGCCGCTATTGTCCTCCTTCCATGCCTGAACTGCGAATTCGGGGGTGCGAAGGAGATCCGCACACAGCCGGCCTTGCGGCGGGCGTTCACGGGCCGGAGCAATTGTGTTAGAACTTTGCATTGGAACCTGTTACCCACTTCCTGACCGGCGCGGTTTTGGCGCGCTCCGGATTCAACTCGAAGACCGCGCTCGCTACCGCCACGATGACTCTCGCCGCCGAGGCCCCCGATCTCGATGTCCTCTGGGGATTGAAGGGCCCGGTCTACGGATTTGCCCATCATCGCGGATTCACCCATTCCTTCGCGGGCTTGATCCTGGTCTCGGCACTGGTGACCGGATTCATGTACGGCGCCTGGCGGCTGCGCCGAAGACGCACGAACATCCCCGGCCTGCGGCCGCGATGGGGACTGCTCTTTCTCTGCGCCTATATCGCCGGCCTCAGCCACATCCTGCTCGATTACACGAACAACTACGGCGTACGGCCGTTCTGGCCGTTTTCCGGGACGTGGTACTCGTGGGACATTGTTTTCATCTTTGAGCCGGCTCTGTACATCATCTTGATCGGGGGGCTGGTTTTGCCCGCAATCCTCCGGCGAAACCGGCCGTTCCCGCGCGGACGCAGGGCGGCGGTTGTGGCGCTCGCCTCGATGGCGGCCTTATACGCTGCGCGCGATCATGAGCACCGCCGGGCGCTCGGCGAACTCGCGCAGAAGCAGTTCGACGGCTCACCCGCCCTGCGGGCTTCGGCTTATCCTTACTTCTGGCACTTGTTCGAATGGCGGGCCGTTGCGGAGACTCCAGGATCTTTCGTGCGCGCAAACATCGATTCCCGAACCGGAGAGCTCAACGGACTCGAGCATTTCTTGAAGCCCCCGGAAACCCGGGCCACGCTCGTGGCCAGGCGGTCGTATCTGGGACGGGTTTATCTGGACTGGGCGGAATATCCGCTGGTGACCGAAACCGTGGATGGCGCGGACACGGCGGTTCATTTCAACGATCTCCGTTTCGGCTTGCAGGCCCTGTCGGCAACCATCCAATTGAATCGGGATCTCGAAATAACGGCCGAGACCGTGGGACGCCGCTCCCAGACGCCGCCCCGTTGATTCCGAGTAGAGGAGAGTTCCGGCACTCCAGGGAAAGAGGCGATCCCAACCGGGCTATCTCAGCTTCAGCGTGGTCAGCGCAAACAGAGCGAAGATGAGCGATGCGATCCAGAAGCGCACGATGATTTTCGACTCCGACCATCCCAGCAACTCGAAATGGTGATGGATGGGCGCCATCTTGAAGATCCGCTTCTTGCGCAGCTTATAGGAAGAGACCTGGAGAATCACGGAAAGGGCTTCAATCACGAAGACTCCGCCGATAAAGGGAAGCAGCAATTCCTGCTTGATCAGGACCGCCACGGTCCCAATGGCTCCGCCGAGCGCCAGGGAGCCGACATCGCCCATGAAGACCTCCGCGGGATGGGCGTTATACCAGAGAAAACCGATCGCCGCGCCCACCATCGCCCCGCAAAAGATCGTCAGTTCGCCAACCTGCGGCATGCGCGGCAGGCCCAGATAAGTGGCAAAGGTGGCATGACCGCTGACGTAGGTCAGCACGGTCAAGGCCCCGGCGGCGATGACCGTGCAGCCAATGGCCAGACCATCCAGACCATCGGTCAGATTCACGGCGTTGGTCGAAGCCACGATGATGAACACGACGAAGACAATGAAAGGCAGGAACGCAATCGGCCACAGGTCCGGGCTGTGCAGGAGCCGCTCAATCACCAGCGGCGGATGAAACTGCTTGAAAAAGGGAACGACCAGGCGGGTGGAATACAGCCCGCGGGCCTCGAGGAGGATGAGCCCAACGGCAATCAAGGCGCTCGCAAGAAACTGTAAACCCAGTTTCGCCCGGGCGGTGAGTCCGAGGTTCCGCTTGTGAGTGACCTTGGCATAGTCGTCGGCAAATCCGATGGAAGCAAACGCGACCGTCGAGAAAACGGCGATCCAGACAAACGGATTGGTAAGATCCGCCCACAACAGCGTGGGCACGATGATGGAAATCGCGATCAACACGCCGCCCATGGTCGGCGTTCCGGCCTTTTTCTGGTGGGCTTTGGGCCCTTCTTCGCGGACATATTGACCGATCTGAAACAGCTGGAGGCGCCGAATCACCAGCGGTCCGATGATCAACCCGGTGAACAGGGCCGTGAGGCTGGCAAACGCAGTGCGGAACGTCAGGTAGCGAAAAATCCGGAACGGCGGGAAATAGTGGAATAGTTTCAGGTACAACAGCCAGTAGAGCAATACCCCTCCGCATGCTTAGATCGTCGGTTCGTCTCCAGACTCCAGGCCGACCGCGAGCGACCGGCCGCCCGCGCTTCGTCGGCGCTCCCATACTTCCAAAGCCTTCTCGAGCTTCACGCCGCGCGACGCTTTCAGCAAGACCGCATCTCCATCGCGGGTTTCCCGCGCCAGCCACTCGCCGGCTTCCTCCGGACTCTCCACGAACTCGGCCCGGACGCTCCCCTGCTTTGCGGCCTTGACCGTCTCTGCGGCAAGACCGCGCACCCCGAGGACCGCATCGATCCCTTGTTCGGCCATGTGGCGCCCGCAATCGCGATGCAGGTCTTCGCCGAGCGGTCCGAGTTCAAGCATCTCTCCTGCAACCACGATGCGCCGCTTCGCAGGCATCCGGGCCAGCGCATCCACCATTGCATTCAGCGCTTTCGGATTGGAATTGTAACAATCGTCGATGACGGTAATCTTGCCCATGCGGACGAGTTGACCGCGCTTGTCTCCGGGCTCGAGTTGAGCGAGCTCGCCGACGGCCTCGGCAAACTCGACGCCCTCGTCCACGGCGGTGGCCACCGCGGCCAGCGCGTTCCATACATTGTGCGTTCCCACCAGTCGAAGCCGGGCTCTCTGCCGGCGGTCCCCGAGGACGACGTCGAACACGGACCCTTCGCCCGCCCGGGACTCGATGTTTTCGGCGCGCACGACGGCGGTTTTCGCGGTTCCGTAGGTGATCACCCGGCCGGGGAAATTTCTTCCGAACTCGGAGACGAATGGATCGTCGGCATTGAGTACGGCGGCGCCGGTCGTCGGCAGCGCTTCGACCAGCTCGTATTTGGCGCGCGCGATTTGGGAAATGTCTTCGAAGAACGCGAGATGCACGGGCGCGATGTTGGTGACCACACCGGTTTCCGGCTGGGCGATTCGGGCGAGCGCCCGGATTTCGCCCGCGTGGGACATGCCCAGCTCGACGACCGCGCAGTCGTCCTCCGGCTCGAGCTTCAGCAGCATGAGCGGCAATCCGAAGTGGTTGTTGAAGTTGCCCTCCGATTTGCGCACCCGGAACTTTATCGAAAGCAGGCGGGCAACCGCGTCCTTCGTGGTTGTCTTGCCGGCCGATCCCGTCACGGCAATGAGCGGCCCCGCCCACCGGCGGCGTACCGCCCGGGCCAGCTTCTGCAGGGCCAGCAGGGGGTCTTCGACCGGGATCAGAACCGGCCTCGACGGCCCGGGGGCCGAGGCCGGCGAACGGAGGGCAAATTTCTCTTTCTGTTTCGCAACCACCGCGGCGACCGCGCCTCGTTCGAGCGCCTGGCCGACAAATTCGTGTCCGTCCAGTTTCTCGCCGCGGACGGCGAAAAAGACCTCCCCCGGTCTGATGGTGCGCGAATCGATGGAATAACCGGCAGCCTCCGCGTCGCCCGGGAAATTCGCCCCCAGCGCATCTTCGGGGACCGCCAGATACTCCGCAATTCGCCCGAGCGGCAACTTCATGCGCCCGCCCCTTGTTTCGAGCAGTCGTAGCCCAGGGCGCCTAAGACCTCCGCCGCCACCTGCACATCGTTGAACGGAACCGGCCCTGAGACCAGAATCTGCTCCTTCTCATGTCCCTTTCCGGCAACCAGCACAATGTCTCCGCGACGGGCTCTTTCGACCGCGAGGCGAATGGCCGGACCTCGATCGGCTTCTACCGCGTATTTCGTTCCCGTCCGCTGCAGCCCGACCGCCGCGTCATTGATGATTGCGAGCGGGTCTTCGCTGCGGGGATTGTCCGAGGTAAGGACGACGAAATCGCTGCCCCGTCCCACGGCTTCGCCCATGAGCGGCCGCTTGGCGCGATCCCGGTCTCCCCCGCAGCCAAAAAGGGTGATGACGCGGCCGCCGCTCGATTTCACAAACTCACGCGCCAGCGAGGTGAGATTGCGCAGCGCGTCGTCGGTGTGCGCGTAATCGACCACCACGGTAAACGGCTGGCCGCAGTCGACACGCTCGAAGCGCCCCGGCACCCGCGTCAACCGGGCGATGCCGGCTGCCATTGCCTCTCCCGGGCAACCTCGCGCATAGGCGGCGGCGCCGGCCGCGAGGATGTTGTGCACATTCACCCGCCCCATCAGCTGGGAGTTTACGGGAACCACGTCGCCGGGGGTGACCATCTGAAACGAAATTCCCCGGGCCGTTATTTCCAGCTTCGCGGGATGAACATCCGCTTTCGCCGTTCCGTAGGTAATCACTTCGGAACCGCACCGCCTGGAAAACCCGATCAGGTCCCGCCCGTATTCATCGTCCGCGTTGATCACCGCGCGGCGCGGCCGGGGTGCGCCCAGTCCCAGGAACAACTTTTTTTTGGCGGCAAAGTACTCCTCCATCGTCCGGTGGTAATCGAGGTGATCGCGGGTGAGATTGGTAAACACCGCCACGTCAAAGGGGATGCCAAACGTGCGTTGCCCGGCGAGAGCATGCGAGGAGACTTCCATCGCCACTTCGCGGGCGCCGGCGTCGACGGCACGGCGGAGCAATCGTTCGAGATCGAGCGACTCCGGAGTTGTGTGCCGGGCAGGCAAGACCTGGTCCGCGATGTGATACTCGATCGTGCCGACGAGCGCGCTCTTTCGCCCCGCGCGCTCGAACATGGATTCCACCAGAAACGCAGTGGTGCTTTTGCCGTTGGTGCCGGTGATTCCCGTAATGGCCAGCTTCTCTGCCGGGCGTTCATAAAAATTCGCGCTGACGACGGCGAGGGCGCGCCGGGCCTCGCGCACTCTTGCCCAGGCCACACCGGCCGGCGTTTGATCCGAATCGGTGACGACCGCAACCGCCCCCTGCGCCGCCGCCTGGCCGGTGAAGCAGTTCCCGTCGCTGGTTTCCCCTTTCAGGGCAACGAAAACGTCCCCCGGTTTTACGCGGCGAGAATCGTACTCGACACCGGTGATGCGGGGATCGCCGCTCCGCCCGAGAACCTCTGCGCCAGCGAGAAGATCGGCCAGCTTCATCCGATCGATTCTATTGGAAACTGAGAAACATGCGCTGGTTTTTGCCGTCTTCGGTCCCGAGGGCCGGCCTGCTCGGCCGGGCCTGACTTGGCGGGCCGGGAGGCTCGAGCTCAGCGGGCGAAGCGCACCGTGATGCGGGCGCCGGAAGGAACGTGGGCGCCCGGGGCGGGCGACTGGTCCTCGGCCCGGCCGCTGCCGACTACGTCGAGGTCGAGACCGTTCGATTCGGCCAGTTCTATCGAAGAGCGGACCGACTTTCCGATAAACGATGGCACAACGATTCCACCCTGCTCGACATCGAGAACGACGGTGCCGCGGGCGGCTGCGGGCGTTGCTTTCCCTCCGTCCGGGCGCTCGGGCGGCGCAGCGGGGTGCTCAGCCGGGGCGGGAGTCTCGGTGCGAGCCGCCATGGGAACGACCCCGTCCGCAGGGGATCCGTTCGCCAGGGGCAGGAGACGGGCGTCGCGCCCGCCCTGGCTGAGGGAGGGGTCCTCTCCCCCGGGGCTTCGGCCGGGCCCGGCCGCAGGCGCCGCTGTCATCCCGCGGTCCGGGGAAGCGCCCTCGGCTCCGCCGGCATCGGCAACGTCAATGGGTTCGCCGGGATGATCCGGGGACCCTTCCTCGAGATCCTTTTCATTGACCTTCTTTTGCGTGAGCAATATCTGCCGGCCGGTTGGAATTTCAAGATCGTGGGGCGTGTGGAGATATTCGAGCACCTGCTGCGCGATGCGATTGAATATCGGCGCGCACACCTGCCCGCCCTGATGCAACCCCACGGCCGAGTCCAGGACCACGGCAATCGTGACCGCGGGATTATTCACCGGCGCAAAGCCTGCAAACGAAGCCACGTATTTCGTATGCGAATAGGCGTGGGTCAGAGGATCGACTTTTTGCCCCGTGCCGGTCTTGCCGGCGGAACTGTAGCCGATAAGCCGGGCCCTGGTTCCGGTGCCGTGCAGCACCACTCCCTGCATCATCTGGCGCATTTCGGCGGCGGTGAACGACGACAACACGCGATGCTCGCTCACGGGATGGAAAGCAATCCGTTGGGGGGCGCCTTGCGGCTGCGTCGTGGCCGCAACGATCCTGGGTGCGACATAAATTCCGTCGTTGGCCATGGCCGAAATCAGCCCGGCCAGCTGCAAAGGGGTGATGCCGATCTCCTGTCCCATCGAAATGGCGGCGATCGAGACTTTCGACCAGCGGCTCGGGGGTTTTGTCAGGCCCCGGGTTTCGCCGGGAAGTTCGATTCCCGTCTGCTGGCCGAACCCGTAGGCGCGGATGTACTTGTAGAAGCGGTCGTCGCCCAGGCGCATGCCGATTTTGATCGAGCCTACGTCGCTTGATTCCGCCAGCACGTCGGCGACCGTCATCAGGCCATGCGGGCGGCTGTCGCGAATGCGCATGCCGTTGAACACGATCGAGCCCATCTGGCAGTCGACGAGTTCGTTCGGATCGGTGAGCTTCTCTTCGAGCGCGGCGGAAAGGGTGACCAGCTTGAAGGTCGAGCCCGGCTCGTAGACGTCGCTGACCGCGTGGTCTTTGAGCTTCTCGGGTGTGATCTCTCTTGAGAGATTGGGATTGAAGGTCGGCCGGTTCGCCAGGGCGAGAATTTCCCCGGTGCGCGGGTTTTCTACGACCACGGTTCCGGCGAGGGCGTGCGTCTGGTCCATCGCGGCCGCCAGTTCGCGCTCGGCGATGTACTGGATCTTGTCATCCACGGTGAGCACGACATTTTGCCCTGCCGCGGGCTGCTTCTCGACGCTCGCGAACCACTTCTTGCGAGCGTCGACGGAAACCAGCATCTGCCCGGCGCGGCCGTGAAGCTGGTCTTCGAATTCGCGCTCGATCCCGCTCAGGCCGGTGTCGTCCATGCCGACGTAACCGAGGACCTGGGCGGCGAGGTCGCCTTTGGGGTAATAGCGCTTGGCTTCCTTCTCGAAGTAGACTCCGCGCAAATTCAGCGCCCGAATGCGGGCCGAGATTTCGGGATCCGGTTTGCGGGCCAGCCAGCAGAATGTCTTCGCCGCTTCACACCTGGCAACCAGCTCGCGCGGGTCTTGCCTGGTGATGCGGGCGATGAGCGAAATCGTGCTCGCGGGCTTCGGCATTTCGCCGGGCACGGCGAACACCGAGTCCACTTTGATGGACATCGCAAGCTCCTGACCGTTGCGATCGAAAATGATGCCGCGCGGGGCGGAGACGTCTTCGGTGCGTTGCTGCTGATGTTGCGCGCGCTGCTCGAACTTGCCGTAAGCGAAAATCTGCAGATAGATCAGACGTGAACAGATGGCGCAGCCCCAGACGACGAACACGCCCGCCAGAACATAGAGGCGGAGGCGGGCGGGGTTGCGGGGAGTACTCGAGGCCACGAAATTTCCTCAGATAAAAAATGGCGGCCCTTAGCCGCCTTGCTCAGATCCCACCCTTGAAAACCGTCACCGCTGGCGCGCTCGATGGCCCCTCGCCCGGGCCGCGCCGGCCAAACGGCCCGCTTGCTGTCCGGGCTCCGGTCCCCGGCAGGCTCATCTGCGCCGGACCCTTCGCGGCCGAGGGGAGCGGCCTCGCAGGCAATGACAGAGCTAAGAAACTCCTATCGGTTGGAAACCACCGCAGTCGGTATCAGGGTCGCGACTTGAGCGCCGGCCTCGGGCAATGCCGTGTTCATCTCGATGACTTGTCCGGCTTGGGGCGACTGCAAGCCGAGCTCCCGCGCCATCCGGTCGATCCTTTCCGGGTCGCGCAGAGAAGCCTCTTCGAGCCGCAGGCCTCGATTCATTTCGACCAGGCTGTCGCGCCTGGATTTCAAGGCTTCGATCTTGTATCCATACTCGATGGCCCGGAAATGCTGGAAGGCATAGGCCATCACAAACAGGAACAGGCAGGCGAGGGCAATGCCGAATTGCCGCATTTCCCGCGTGCGCCGCGGATCTTCAACCTTCACCAGTCGCGAGTTGTCGATCGATTTCGTGAAATAAATCTCCGGTGTGCCCGTCCAGCAGGGAGGGCGGCGGGGAGCGGCATTCGGGTAGACGAAAGTCTGGATCGCAGCGGCGGCCATGATTATCGAACCTCCAGAAGTCGGAGACGGGCTTCGAGCGCAGGCCCTTCGGCCGGGCAGGGGGCGGGCCGGGTCTCAGAATTGGGCTGCCCGGCCCGGACGCGGAGGTTCGTTTCCCCGCGCTCGGCCGTCGCCATCAGGTCGTCCATCGATGTTCCTGTGCACATCACAATTCTCCGTTGCGCCTCGATTCCGACCCGGGAACCGTCCCGGTGGGTTCGGGCACTCTGTGTTTCGCCTCGTGTTGTTCTCTCGTCGGACCTCTGCGTCTCTCCGAGGTCGAGTTCAAGGGTTTGAACTCCAGCCGGGAGAGCCCAGAAGCAGCTTCTAAATCTTTTCCGCGGCCCGCAATTTTGCGCTGCGGGAACGCGGGTTGGACGCGGTCTCTTCCTCGCCGGGCGTAACTGGCTTTTTCGTCAGCAACCGGTACTGGCCGAGCTTTGCTCCCTCCCGCATTCGATCCTTCACGATGCGGTCCTCGAGCGAGTGGAAACTGATCACCACCAGCCGTCCCCCCGGCTTCAGCAGCTCCGGGGCACGTTCGAGCAGTCGCCCAAGATCCTCCAATTCGCGGTTCACGAATATTCGGAGAGCCTGAAAGGTTCGCGTCGCTGGATGGATGCGCTCATGTTTCATTGGCCGGGCCGCGGCGGAAACGGCGGCAGCAAGCTGCCGCGTGGTACGTATCGGCCGCGCCCGGACAATGGCTCTGGCGATTCTCCGCGACCTCCTTTCCTCACCGAATTCGTAAATCAGGTCGGCAAGCTCGCGCTCGTCGAACTGGTTTACCACTTGTTCGGCG
>Ga0123356_10001920_pt1 | contig 22525 bp, 20 predicted proteins | sample TergutEmb28metaG_2_FD_92546 | JGI IMG/M metagenome (GOLD analysis project Ga0123356, IMG submission 92546) | Embiratermes neotenicus P3 segment gut microbial communities from Petit-Saut dam, French Guiana - Emb289 P3 | ecosystem: Host-associated > Arthropoda: Insects > Digestive system > Gut ...
ACATCACTGTGAACAAGAACGCGGTCCCCAATGATCCGCGGCCGCCCACCATCACCAGCGGCTTGCGGCTCGGTACGCCCGCCAGCACGACCCGGGGCTTCAAGGAGGCGCAAGTCGAGCAGGTGGCCGATCTCATCGTAGATGTGCTGGACGCGGAGGGCTCTGTTGCCGTCATCGAGAGGGTGCGCGAGCAGGCTCTGGATCTGTGCCGGCGCTTTCCCGTCTACGGGACTTGAGCCCGTCCCCACACGCAAAGCGGACCGGTCCTCGTGTACTGCCCTTTCTGTGGTTTCATCGAGACGAAGGTGACCGACTCGCGGCTCGCGGCCGAGGGCAGGCAGATCCGTAGACGGCGGGAGTGTCTCAAGTGCGGCGAGCGGTTCACGACCTTCGAGGCGGCGGAGCTCCTCATGCCGGTCGTGATCAAGGGCGATCGCACTCGTGAAGCCTTCAATGAAGCGAAGCTGCGCGCAGGCATGGAGAAGGCGCTCGAGAAGCGACCGGTGCCACGCGAGCAGGTGGACGAGGCGCTGAGCCGCATCGTGCACCAGGTGCGCCGCCTGGGCGATCGCGAGCTGCCCTCCCGTACGATCGGCGAGCTGGTCATGGACGAGCTGCGCCAGCTGGATGAGGTCGCCTATGTGCGCTTCGCCTCCGTGTACCGCCAGTTCCAGGATGTCGAGGCCTTTCACGAGGAGATCGAGCGGCTGCGCAGCCAGCGCACGGCCACCCGCTCGGCCGGGGAGCACCGGCGCACGAGCCGGCGCGAGCCCAATCGCGACCAGCTACAGCTGATCCCCGCAGAGCCGCGCGAGGGCGGCACCGAGCCTGATCCGAGCGAGCGCAAGTGAGACCGGACGCGGCGCCGGCAACGGTGTTCTCCGAGTTCGACCGCAGCGCCATGGCGCGCGCGCTCGTGCTGGCCGAGCGGGGACTGGAGACGACGCACCCCAATCCCCGCGTCGGCTGCGTGCTCGCGCAGGCCGGACAGATCGTGGGCGAGGGCTGGCACGAGCGCGCGGGCGAGGCGCATGCCGAGGTCCGCGCGCTCAACGATGCCGGCGAGCGCGCGCGCGGCGCCACGGCATATGTGACCCTGGAGCCTTGCAGCCACCACGGACGCACGCCCCCTTGCGTGAATGCAATCATAGCCGCGGGCATCACCCGGGTGGTCTTCGCCATCGAGGACCCGGACCCCCGTGTGCGCGGCCAGGGCGCGCAGGCGCTCACCGACGCGGGCATCGCGGTGGACTGCGGTCTCATGCAGGCCGAGGCCCGGGCGCTCAACCCGGGCTTCATCAAGCGCATGAAGCTCGGCACGCCGTGGGTACGAGTCAAGCTCGCGATGAGCCTCGATGGCCGCACTGCGCTCGCAAGCGGTGCGAGCCGCTGGATCACCGGCGAGGCAGCCCGCAGTGACGTGCAGCGCTGGCGCGCTCGCAGCAGCGCGGTGCTGACAGGTGTTGGTACGGTGCTCGCGGACGACCCGCAGCTTGACGTGCGGCTGCCGGGTCGCACGGCTACGCGGCAGCCGCTGCGGGTGGTGCTCGACAGCTCCTTGCGAACCCCCGCGCTCGCGCGGCTGCTCGGCACGGCAGGTGAGGTGCTGGTGCTGACCCTCGCACCGGCCGGCGCAGCTGCGGCGGACAGCAGCGAGCGTGAGAGGCGTCGCCGCGCGCTCGAGGCGCGCGGTGCACGAGTCGAGTGCGTGCCGGCCGCTGCCGGACGCCCCGCTTTGCGGGCGGTGCTCGAGCGCCTCGCGGTCCTTGAGGCCAACGAGGTGCTCGTCGAGGCCGGCGCCAGGCTGGCCGGAGCGCTGCTGTCGCAGGCTCTCGTGGATGAGTTGCTGTTGTACGTGGCCCCGAAGATACTGGGTCCACAGGCGCGGCCGCTCGTCGAGCTCGAGCCGCTGACCGACCTGCAGCAGGCCTTTGGCTTCGAGCTGCTGGATGTGCAGCGAGTCGGCGAGGATCTGCGCTTGCGGTTGCGGCCGCAGTGAGGCCCGGTGCAGGCTTGCCGCAGCCGCACGCCAAATGGGTCCATGCGGCAGGCGCTCAAGCGTCGTGGCAGCGCGGCGGATGCGGTGTTGGGTGCTGCAGCGCTCGCAAGCCTGGCGAGATCATGACTCCATGCAAGCCAAGAGGTCAGCAGCTCATGTTCCCTGAAGTGGATCGCACCGGGCGCGTGTTCGAGACGCTGCGGCACTGCGCAGGCGATCGCTGCGGCGCTGAACACGGGAGCGCTTCGCGTTCGCCGCCGCGCCCTGCTTGCTCCGCTCGCCGGCCGGTGGGCGGCACCCGGCTCGCATCCCGTCGCGCCAGCGCAGGTGATCGCTTGAAGTCGAATGGATTTTTTCCGGTGATCGCTATAGATTTTTGGGGTCCCGGCGAGCACCGACATCATGCGGGCGCTCACACGCTGCAGCACAGGTGCCGGCCAGCGAGGCATGCTTCGTGAAGATCACTTGCCGCGCACTGACGCACCGAGGTGTGGTGCGCCGAAGAAATGAGGATGCCATCCTCGTCGAGGGCTGGGTCCGTGCCGCGCCGATGGGCGCTGCAAGGGAGTTTTGCTTCGACGGTCCTCCGTTCCTCGCCGCCGTGGCCGACGGCCTGGGCGGGCACAATCGAGGCGATATTGCGAGCACGCTCGCGCTGTCACGCCTCGCGGTGCTGGAAGGACTCGCCGTGCCGGATGAGGGCTCCCTGGGCTCTGCGCTGGAGACCGTTCACGAGGAGCTCACCGAGCTGGCGAGCTCGTCTGCCGAGTTTCGCGGCATGGCCACCACCATCGCCGGCATTGCGCTCCTCGAGGACCGTGCGCTGCTCTTCAACGCGGGCGACAGCCGCATCTATCGTCGCGAAGGCGAGCACCTGCAGCGGCTGTCGGTCGATGATCGGCCCGCCTGCGTGGGCGCAGGCGAGGATGCGATGGATCAGGCCACGAACGTGGTGCTGCAGTGCCTCGGCGGCGAGCGTGGTCCGCAACAGCTCGTACCTCATTTCATGAGTGTCGACCTCGCAGAGCATGAGACCTTTCTGCTGTGCACCGACGGGCTGCATGACGTCGTGAACTTGCACGACATGGAAGCCGCGCTGCTCGATGCCGAGGCGGACCCCCAGGCGGACCCTGTGCTGGCGCTTCTCAACCGCGCCCTGGAGGCCGGAGCCCCGGACAACGTGACGATCCTGCTGGTTCGCATCGAGAACACTCCAGGTGATCCCGAGACGACGCTGCCGAGGTCTCCCGAGTCTTAGCGTTCGGGAGAGTCCTGCCAGGGCGTCCTCGCCGCGTTCGGCTCGCCGATGGATGCCAGCGGCGCGGCCCAGGGTCTTGCGGTGCGAGCGCCGGGAGCGCAGCGAGCACGGGCCAGGGGCGCGTGAGCCTTGAAGCGCACGGCGTGCAGGCAATGACCCGCTGCTCACGGTCGGTGTCGATCGCGCGGTCAGGACTGGTCGACCGAGCCACCGAGTGCCCGCATAATGCGATCCGCGTAGCTGCGCGCACGGGGTGCAAAACACCGTACGCGGTCTCGCCCGAGTGGCAAACATCACGAGTGGAGTCGAGCGTGTACACGGGAATCGTGCAGGACATCGGCAGTGTGCTGGCGCAGGAAACGCGCGGCGGGGACGTGCGCATGGTGATTGGCTGCCAGCAGCTCGACATGTCCGGTGTCCGAGTTGGCGACAGCATCTGCGTGAACGGCTGCTGCGTGACGGCAACCGAGGTCCGGGACAAGGCCTTCGCCGCGGACCTGTCCCGCGAGACGCTGTCGCTCACGACGCTGGGTGATCTCGCGGTGGGATCGGCCGTGAATCTCGAGCTGTCGCTGCGAGCTGGCGACTCCCTGGGCGGGCATCTGGTTGCCGGTCACGTCGACGGCGTGGCGCAGATCGTCGCAATGGCCGGTGATGCTCGCTCGCAGCGGATCAAGATCGCCGTGCCGCAAGAGCTGGCACGCTACATCGCACGCAAGGGCTCGGTCGCCGTGGATGGCGTGAGCCTCACCATCAACGAGGTGGAGGACGCCACCTTCGGCGTCAACATCATTCCGCACACGCAGGCCGTGACCACGCTCGGGCGGCTTGCGATCGGCAGCCGCGTGAACATCGAGGTCGATCAGATCGCGCGCTACGTCGAGCGACTGCTGGCGGCCTCGGCTGACGGGTCTGCTGCTGCGTCGCCCTAGCTGCCCGGAACCTTGAAGATGCGCGTCAGGAACTCGGCCGTGGCCTCATCGGCTCGCCGCCAGGAGCTGCTGCGCAAGAAGCCGTGGATCTCATTCGGGATGACGAGCTCCTCGCAGGGCACATCGTGCATCCTGAGCCGGCGGGCCAGATCGACTGTCTGCTGAAAGGGCACGTTGCGATCATCATCGCCCTGGATGAGCAGCACGGGCGAGCGCCAGCTGGCGATGCTCGCATCGGGCGAGGATTCGAAGGCGATCTTCAGGGCCTGCTCGCGGTCGCCCTGCTCGAAGCGGCTCGCCACGGTCCCCGCGCGCCTGTCCAGCAGTCGCGACCAGTCATGCACGCCGTGCAGATCGACGCCAGCGGCGAACAGATCGGAGTTGCGCGCGAGCGCGAGCGCGGTGAGCAGCCCGCCGTAGGAGCCCCCCCAGATGCCGATCCCTCTCGGGTCAACACCGGGTAGCGTCTGCAGGAAGCGGCCGGCGGCCACGACGTCCTGATACTCGGCGGCGCCACTTGGGCCGGCATGCTCGGGCTGCTGAAAAGGCCGGCCGTATCCGATGCCGAGCCGGTAGTTGACCGACAGCACGACGAAGCCGTGCGCGGCCAGGTACTGATTCACGGCGTAGGCGTTGCTGTAGTAAGCCATGTAGTGCCAGCCGAGCAGCATCTGCCGCGGCGGACCGCCATGCACGAAGATGATGCCGGGCCGGGCGGGGGCCTGCCCCGCCGTTGCGGCGCCGCCGGCCTCAAACAGCTGTCCGTGCACCCGCGTGCCGTCTGCGGCCTGGAAGCTGACCGGCCGCGGTGTCAGGAGCTGCGCCACGGGGAAATCCGCCGGCAAGGGGTCGGTTGCGAGCACCGAGCGATGCTTGGCGTCCAGGTCGACGACGGCGACCGCCGGTGGCTCCTGCGCCCCGGCTGCCAGGAAGGCAATCGTGCGCTCGGCGGCCGCGACGGGCTGCCATTCGAGGCTCTCTCCGGAGGTGAGCGGTTGCGCGTCCGGGTGCTCGACGGATACCCGGAACAGGTGACGGCGATCAGTGTCAGCGGCGCTCGTGCCGGTGTTGGCATCGTAGATCATGAAGCGCAGATCGCGGCTCGCGGTGACGTGCTCGACCATGAATGCGCCCGGGGTGAGCAGCAGCGGCTCGCCGCCCGCGGCGGCAATGGAGTACAGATGCGGCCACTCATCCAGGTAGGCGAGAAACACCAGCCGATCGCCGGCCGCCCAGTGCAGGTTCGCTCTGCCCTCGACTTCCGGATAGGAGCCCGCAAGCGTGTTCGGGCTGTGCCAGATGGCCTTCCCGCCACCATCGCTCGCGCTCGCGATCCAGATCGACCAGGGATGCGGTGTGCGTTGCAGGAGGGGCTCGGGCGGCCCGCCCTCACCGGGCAGCCGGACGAAGGCGATGCGGGTGCCGTCGGGCGACCAGCGCGGGGACAGATCCCGGCCGGTGGAAGGAGCGAGGTAGGTGAGCGGCTCGCTCTTGGAAGTGAAGATGCCGATGAACGCGTGATCACCGCGGTTGGAGACGAAGGCGAGTCGCCTGCCGTCAGGTGACCAGCGCAGCTCCCCGTCCCGGCCGCGGTCGAAGAACAGCTGCTCGGGCTTGCCCTCGCCCGTGAGCGGCGCGGTCCAGACATGATCATCCTTGGTGTAGACGAGCTCACCTCGCGAGGAGATCGCCGGAGCGTCTCCGTCGGCTATCTTGCGCGGCGAGCCGCCGCCCTCCGGCACGGTCCAGATCGCCACCTGGGGTTGCTCGGGCGAGCTGGCCGGATCGGGCGCGAGGTTGCCTTCCGCGGGCCAGTTCGCGTCGTGGTCACCGCCACGCACGTAGACCAGGCTGGTGCCGTCGGGTGCAAAGGTGAGCTGCGTGATCTCCTGTCCGTCGTCCAGGGTGTAGTGGGTGAGCTGCACCGGCCTGAAGTCGGGTCCGTGCGCAAACCAGACATTCCGCGCTCCATCCACGTCGCGCACCCAGGCGATCGCATCGCCACGGGGGGCGGCGGCAAGCTCGCTCGCATACGGATAGTGAAGCACCTGCGCCAGGGTGAACGAGGCGCGCGCGCCGGCAGGCGCTGCGGCGCAAGCGATGAGGAGCAGCACCGGAAGGACAGAGACGAGCGGACGGGACGTGCGCATGAGCAACCTTTGCGACGAGCTGACCGCAGTCTAGCCCAAGCCTCAAGCGAGGCGGCAAGAGCCTGGCCCCACCTGCGCCGCTTGCGCAGGCGCCGAGACACCCAAAGGCTAGCGTGTGCGATTCGCAAGAACCGCTGATCCCAAGGCGCTCGGGAAGCGCAGCGCCTGGATCGAACGCCCGTTGCTCGCCAGCCGAGAGCCGCGCGAGCTTGGGTTCACACTGCTACTGGATCGGCGTCGCGGCAACGGTGCCGAGCACCAGCAGAGCCAGCGCGACGATCACCGCAAGGGCCACGTGCCTAGCATGTGCGCTCATTGGGTCAAGGTCCTTTACGGGTTTGTGGACTGTGCGCCATCTCATGAGGCGAGCCGTCAACGGGAGGCGCGCCGTTCTGCAAGAGTGTGGGCTAGCGCTCACCCTCGTGCACGTCCTTCGATCCATCGGGCGCCCGGGCTCGCGCCAGGAAGCCCGCGACGCCCACGATATCGTCGCGCTGCAGCGGCGCGAGCAGTCTGATGTGCTCGCGGAGAAGTTCGGCCGCCGACCCTCGACCGCGTCGTAGATCTGTCGCCGCAGATACTCGTAGTGCTGCGCTGCGATCCTGGGCACTCCCTGCCTCTGACTGCCCTGCCCCCGAGGTCCGTGACAGGACTGGCAGCGGCGCGCGTAGACCCCCGCACCGTGCTCGAGCAGCTCGCCGTCGCCCATGCCCGGCGGAGCCTCGGGCTGCAGCCTGTTGACGTAGGCGGCGACGTCGGCGATCGCTTGCGCGCTCTGCAGATGGTGTGAATCGCTGAAATGCTCCATGCGGATGTCCCAGCGCTGGCCATGGCGGAAGTCCACGAGCTGCTTCACGAGGACCGAGCGATGCTGGCCCGCGATCCGCGCAACCCGCCCGTCGCTCGTGCCGCCGCCGTCGGTCCCATGGCAGGCAGCGCAGCTCAAGTAGTAGGCTGCGCCCCGGTCCAGGTTGGGACTGGCATGCAGCGCTTCCTGCAGCTCCCCGACAGCGATCGCGGCAGCCAGAACGACCGCGGGCACACTCGCCGCCGCGCAGGCCACCACAGCGGCTCGCACAATGATCGGTCGCATGAATGAGGCGCTCCGTCAGCTGACAGCGAGCGTACGGCGGGGTCTCGCGCCGCCTCAATCCGCGCTTCCACCTAGACCTGCACGCGGGCCGTGCCAGGCGCAGGCTTCGATGAGCAGACTCTGAGTCTGGCTTTCGTGGACAGTGAGGGTGTGTCGGCGTTGGGGCGGTAAGCTTTAGCGGCGCTTGATCTGCTCCAGTTCCGGGCGGCTGGCCTTGCGCCACGTCGCACCGGCAGGCTCATGGGCGGGGCCGGCGATCATCCAGGCGCGGCGGCGCTTCTTGCCGCCGATGATCGCTCCCTCGATGCGGGTGGCCCATCCTTTGCGCTCCAGGACCTCGATGGCGGCGTCGAAGATCGCGGCGGTGCGCAGGCTGTGGGGGCCAAACTGCAGCGCCTCGCCGGAGTGCAGGTGAGTGATCCCCTGTCGATGGCACCAGTCGCGCAGTGCCTCGGCATGACGGACCTCCACTGGAATCCGGGTGCGGCCGAGGAGACGGGAGGCCTCGCCCAGGTGGTGCTGGACCAGGGCGTTGGCCTGCTGGATCGTCTCGAGGCGGATGAGCTGCGCCTCGGGGTCCTCGATCAGGGTGAGGACACCTGCGATTCGCAGGATCTGCGAGGGCGCCTTGCTGGCCCAGGCCCGGATGCTGGCAAGCGGACCGCCGTCGCGCTGGCTGGCCTCGATCGCATCGTGGGTCGCGATCCAGGCGAGCCGCGCCCCCGGCTCGAGCGAGAGCGTCCTGGGAACGAGCTCCCCCGGGGTCGGGCCGGCGAGTGGCGCCTTGCGTGCCAGCAGGGTACGAATGCGGTCGTGATACTTCACCAGGGCCGGGTCGGCCGTCGGGTCGCCCTCGACATAGGGCCGCTCCCCGACCATTGAAGCGGGCGATACGAGCAACGTGCGGGCGAGCAAACCCTGGCTGGCGAGCGCTTCATCCGCCAGCACACGCTGCGCGGTATGCGGGTGCAACATCAGATGCATCGCCAGGCGGCGCCCGAAGTACTTGTCCGCACCGGAGCTGCCGCGGATCCGATCGATCTCCCCGGCATCCCAGAGCCGGCACAGGCGTGCGGCGCTCTTGCGCCGGCAGTCGTCGGCGGCGCCCTGACTGCCCAGGAACTCCTCGCCGTCCTCGTGAAACACGCCCAGGTTGGCCTGCCCGGACGCATACAGCTTGCAGAGCGCCTCGAGCGAGGCTGCGGGCGCGATGAGTATGCCGCCAGTGGGGGGAGTCGGCGCGGCGCCCAGGGCTTCCAGAGCGCTGCGGATCGCCGCCGGGTCCTTCTGTCCCTTGCGCGCCAGGCGGCGCGCGGCTTCATACGCCTCGCGGGCAATCTCGTACGCCAGCATCTCCTGGCGGTGCTGATCGAGGGCCGCATGCTCGTGCTCGTGATGGGCCTTGAGGGCGAGCCGATCGACGAAGTTCTTGCCCTCGCCCAGATCGCCGATCGAGAGCGCAAACAGCGATAGCAGATCGCGCCGCCCGTCCATCTGCACATCGGCGTGCGCGTGGGCCGCGAGGCTGGCCGCCGCCAGCAGCGACTGGCCGCACAGCGCGGCCGGGGCCTTGAGGATCTCGTGGATGCGCCGCGCCGCTGGCGCGAGTATCGGCCCTAGCGCATCGAGCGGATAGTTCGCTGCGTGTTGTGGCAGCGCCCGCAGGTTCTGCGGTGGGGCGGGGCTCGGCGCCTCGAATCTCACGAATCCTTCGAGTCGAGCGAGCTCCTGGCGCTGCGTGTTGTCGCTGCGCGCGCGTGCGATCTGCACCAGCTCCTCATCCGGCAGCGGCGGCGAACAGCGTGTCTCGTTGTAGGCTCGCAGCCGCAGCAGGATTTGCTCGGCCGTCGAGCCCTGCGAACGCAGGCGGTAGGCCTCGCGGGACAAGTAGTTATTGCGTATTCCAGCCATGGAGCACACTCCACTCGTTCCGGTGCTGCACAGCACCGCAGCCAATGAAAGGCAAGCGTGTGGCTACTCTACCGAGAGTGTTTGTAATCGTTCAAGTGGGAAGTGTTTGGAGGACGTCAGGCGTGGACGTAGCCTTGAGCATATCGCCTGCCCGCCGTGGCCCGGCCCCGCGGCCTAAGGAATCACTCGAAACTAACATTCTGCACGCTGCGTGCTCGATGGTTGCTGGCGCCCGTGGTCCCTTCCCAACGCAGCATCGGGCGTAAGCGTGCGAGCGCGGCGGCCACGTGTTGAATCGCTTTCCTGGCGCGCGCGTGGGGCAAGTTGCTCATCCGCACGGCGTGCTCGCGGCCGCGCGGCTGGCTCGCTAGCTGTGCGGTGTTGGACGGAGTGACGCAGCCAAGCGTTGCGCGCTCTTGCAGCGCTGTCTGTCTGCCACGGCGGTCATGCAGCGGCGCGGGTGCCCGCGAGCGGCAAGGTGGGCGGCGGCCCTCACAGGTGGCCGAGCATGTCTGGAACTCGAGCGAGCTCAATCGGCCGGTGGCGGGGCGCCGGGGACCGGGCCGCTGCCGCCCCTCGGCCACGGCGCGTTTCTTGAGCCCCCACGAAGCTCCACCGGGGTCGCCCGTGGCTTTAAGTTGAAGACTGCGCAGCTCCTGTAGTACCGTCCGGCCCATTTCCTGCAAGTCGCCACTTGAGCTCAAATCCCATGCGCAGCTCAAATCGCATGCGCGCATCAAACACGCGAGCAATGTGGCTGTCGGTGGCTACCGCGGCGCTCGGCGCGGCCTGCGCCCTGGCACGCCCCGCAGCGCCCGAGGTCGGGCAGCCGGCGCCGGCGCTCAAGGTGCCGCAGCTCGGCGGCGCCGTGTTCGATCTCGGGGCGCTGCGCGGCAAGGTCGTGATTGTCAACTTCTGGGCGACGTGGTGCTCACCGTGCCGGGCTGAGATGCCGGTGCTCAACACGTTCTACCAGCGCCACCACGCCCAGGGGCTTCAGTTGCTGGGCTTGAGCATCGATGAGCTGAAGGACCGCGGCCAGGTCGAGGAGCTCATGCAGCGCTTCAGCTACCCGGTGGGGCTCATGGCGCTGGCGCAGGAGAATGGCTTTGGACCGCCGGTGGCGGTGCCGACCACCTATGTGATCGACTCGGGCGGAGTGATCCGTGCGCGGCTCCTGCCAGGGAAGATGGTGATCACGCTGTCCTTGCTCTCGCGCACGGTTCTACCGCTATTGCCCAAGCCGGCCCTATTGCCCAGGCCGGCGGCGCCCGCCGCGAAGCGCTGACTGCGTCACGGGTGCAAGGCAGCAGGGCACTCGCGGGCGCGGCGCGTGGTCCGCGGGGCGCCTCGGGTATACTCGAACCTTTACACTGTAGCGAAACTCCCTGCCTCGTGCTGGCCCCGCGGCTTGCGCACCAGGCGGTCCGGCGCGAGGCCATGGCTCACGTAGTACCCCTTTCCGGCAGCCACGAACCGACCCCATCCGGCTTCGACCCGATTGATGCGCTGGTGGCCGACCTGCGCGCCGGGCGGATGGTGGTGGTCGTGGACGACGAGGATCGCGAGAACGAGGGGGACCTCATCCTCGCCGGCGAGCGCGCCACACCCGAGGCGGTCGCCTTCATGATCCGCCACACGAGCGGCATCATCTGTGTGGCGATGGAGGCGGAGCGTCTGGCCGCGCTCGACTTGCCGCAGATGGTGCAGGTCAACAGCGAGTCACACCGCACGGCGTTCACCGTCTCGGTGGACCTGCGGCTCGGCACCACGACGGGCGTTTCCTCGAGCGACCGGGCGGCCACGATCCGGGCGCTGGCGCAGCAGAGCTCGCAGGCGCAGGACTTTGCCCGCCCCGGCCACATCTTCCCGCTGCGCTCGCGCAAGGGGGGCGTGCTGGTGCGCGCCGGGCACACCGAGGCCTCGGTGGACCTGTGCCGCCTGGCCGGGCTGCAGCCCGCCGGGGTGCTGTGCGAGGTCATGAACGATGACGGCACGATGGCGCGGCGGCCGCAGCTTGAAGCCTTCGCCGAACGGCACGGGCTCAAGATCGGCACCATCGCTGATCTGATCCGCTACCGGCTGCGCAACGAGCGCACCGTCGAGCGGCTGTGCGAGCACACCGTGCAGACCGAGCTCGGGGAGTTCCGCTTGCACGCCTACGAGGATCGGATGACGCAGGAGGTGCACCTCGCCCTCGTGCGCGGCCGGCTCGAGGGTCCCGAAACACCGCTCGTGCGGGTGCATCTGCCTGAAACCTTGCGCGATCTGCTCGGTGTGCGTCTTGCCCCGCGCTCCTGGTCGCTGCGCTCCGCCCTGCGCCGTATCGCGGAGGCCAACAACGGTGTCGTCGTCATCCTCTGCGCCCGCGAGTCGCCCCACGACCTGCTCGAGGCGGTGCGCGCGCTCGCACCGCTCCCCCCCGCGTCCGCTGCCGCGAGCCGTGCCAGCCAGGCGGAGGGAGTGGTCCAGCCGCGCCCCGAAGGGGCGGTGCTGCGCACCTTCGGCGTGGGAGCGCAGATCCTGAAGGACCTGGGCGTGCGCCGCATGCGGGTGCTGTCAACTCCGAAGCAGCTGCACGGCATCTCTGCCTTCGACCTGGAGGTGGAGGGATATATCGGTGAAGAAGGCGAAAGATGACGGCGCCGCGCAGGCTCGAGGCCGAGATCACAGCGCGCGGCCGCAAGATCGCGATCGTCGCTGCGCGCTTCAATGACTTCATCGTCTCCTCCTTGCTGAAGGGTGCAACCGCTGCGTGGCTCGAGCATGGCGGGGGGGCCGAGGACCTGTTGATAGTCCGGGTGCCTGGCGCGTTCGAGCTACCGGTGGTGGCGCGCAGGCTCGCCGCAGGGGGCCGTCACGATGCGATCGTCGCGCTCGGCTGCGTGATACGGGGCGACACGCCTCACTTTGACTACGTCGCCGGAGAGTGTGCGCACGGGCTGCAGCTGGCAGGCCTAGAGACCGGTGTGCCCATGGTCTTCGGGGTCCTGACGGTGGAGACGGTGGAGCAGGCCATCGAGCGCGCCGCCACGGCGGCCGGAAACAAGGGCGGGGAAGCGATGGAAACGGCGCTCGAGATGGCCGGCCTCATGGCCTGTCTGTGAGCCCGAGTGCCCAGGGCAATGCACGCTGATCCCGCCAGGCATTACACAGCGAGCCGCGCGGTCGCACGGCGCCTGGCCCTGCAGGCGCTGTACCGCTGGCAGCTGAACGAGTGTCCTTGGCAGGACCTGATCCAGGAATTTGCAGACGCCGAGGACATGCCGAACGCGGACAGCACCTACTTCAAGGAGCTGCTGCAGGGTGTGTGCTCCTCGCGTGCGGCCCTCGACTCGCAGCTCGCAACATGGCTTGACCGCAAGCCCGAGCTGCTCGACCCCATCGAGCATGCGCTGCTCCTGATCGGCCTGTACGAGCTGCTGTCACGGCCCGAGGTTCCGTATCGCGTTGCGATCAGCGAGGCGGTCAACCTCGCCAAGCGCTTCGGCGCCACCGACGGGCACAAGTTCGTGAACGCCGTGCTGGATCGCGCCGCCCGCACCGTGCGGCCGCACGAGCACTAGACACACTGGACACGCAGGGGCTTGAGCGCGCATGGGCTTGAGCGAGTTTGCACTGATCGAGCGCTATTTCAGCGGCCTCGGAGCCCGGCGCACCGACGTGCCTCTGGGGGTGGGGGATGACGCATCGCTGCTCAGCTGTCCGCCGGGGCAGGAGCTCGCCGCCGCGATCGATACCCTGGTGGCGGGGGTGCATTTCCCGGTCGGCTCGCCGCCGGCCTCGATCGGGCATCGGGCGCTGGCCGTCAATCTGAGCGATCTGGCGGCCATGGGAGCCCGGCCCGCCTGGGCGCTGCTGGCGCTCACCTTGCCGGCGGTGCAGGAGCCGTGGCTGGCGGCTTTCGCCGGCGGCTTCGATGCGCTCGCCCGCGCTCATGATGTGCAGCTGGTCGGGGGTGACACCACCTCGGGGCCCCTGTGCATCACGGTGCAGATCCTGGGGTTCGCACCGGCATCAGGCGCCATGCGCCGCTCGGGAGCGCGTCCCGGGGATCAGCTGCTCGTGTCGGGCACCCCCGGAGATGCCGCCGCCGGCCTCGCCGTGGAGCAGGGCCGGCTCGAGGGCGCGAGCGATGCGCTGGCCTATCTGCGCGAGCGCTTTCTGTTTCCGACCCCGCGCAACGCTCTCGGGGAGCGTCTGCGCGAGTACGCGAGCGCGTGCATCGATGTATCCGACGGGCTGCTCGGGGATGCCGGCAAGCTCGCCCGCGCGAGCGGCTGCGGGGTCGAGATCGCTTTCGATGCGGTGCCGGTCTCCGCAGCTCTCGTTGCGGCGGTGGGTGAGCAGCGTGCGCGCGAGCTGGCCCTGACCGGCGGCGATGACTACGAGCTGTGCTTCAGCGTCCCGGCGTCCCGGGCCGCGGAGCTGTACCGGGATCTGCCTGCACAGCAATGGGGCTATCGTCTCATCGGGAGCGTGTGCGAGCCGGCCGGAGCCCGCGTGACACGCCACGGTGGGATGATGGAGCTGGCGCATACAGGTTATGATCATTTCTCGTAGCTGACGCGGGGGCGCAGCGAAGGCAACATCCTGCAAGGGACTTAGGGCCCGGGTTGCCGGCACGGAGCTTACGACCTTGAGGAAGCGGCAGGCCCCGAAGGAGCGGCGCGGGCGGTGTGGGGTGCTTCACATCGCAACGCCCGCCCCGATCCTATGCTTTTCTCATGCTTCACCGCTGTCACACGGAACATGTCAGCTCCAGAGACCGAAGTTGCCGGCGCGAACGTTCCCGAGACGATCGGCGGGCTGCGCATCGTCGGTGAGCTCGGTCGCGGGAGCACAGGCGTCGTGTACCTCGCCCACGATCCGAGCCAGGATCGGGAGGTCGCGATCAAGGTTTACCACCTGGAGGGCGGCGCCGAGCAGGAGCAGATCGCGCGCAGCATGTTCCTCGGCGAGGCGCACCTCGTCGGCAAGCTGCAGCATCCACACATTCTGCCCATCTACGATGCCGGCGAGGAGGATGGCCGCTGCTACATCGTCACCGAGTACATGAAGGATGCCCGCACGCTCGCCGCGTACTGTCAGGCCGGTGGCTTGCTGGACATCGCGACCGTGCTCAAGGTGATGTTCAAGTGCGCCACGGCCCTGGATTACGCGCATACCCGCGGCGTGATTCATCGTGACGTCAAGCCATCGAACATCCTGCTGACGCAGGGCCGTGACGTGCGGATCATCGACTTCAGCATCGCGCTGGTGGCCGGCTCGCAGGTGGAGCGTATCGAGGGCATTGCGGGCAGCCCCTTCTACATGTCGCCCGAGCAGGTGCAGAGCCTGCCGCTCACCCACCGCTCGGACCTGTACTCGCTCGGGGCCGTGATGTACGAGCTACTCACCGGCTCGCGGCCCTTCAAGGCCAACACCCTGGAGAAGCTCCTGCATCGGATTGTGTATGCCACGCCGCCGCCGATCCATACCTTGAACAGGGAGGTTCCGGAGGAGGTCGAGAACGTGGTCGCCATCGCGCTGCAGAAGGACCCTGACGCGCGTTACCGGGACGGTCTGGACTTTGCCGCCGAGCTCAGTCGCGTGCATCAGCGCTTGTGCGGGGCGGGCGTCCGGATCGAGTATCAGACCTAGCTCGGCCCTCTGTGCTGCAGGCTTGCGCGGCGCATGATGCGGTGCGGTTGCCGGCAGGCGCTGCATCGGTAGATCCGCTTCATTCGCCGCAGGGTCCCAACCGGGGATGCATGCAACGGAACACCGCATGAGGGTGCTCGGCCTGCAGCCTTAGGAGCGTGCGCGAGGGCATGGCCACTGCTCGCCCGCCCTGGACCCATCCCGCCTATCTGCTGCTCACGTTCAGCCTGGCGGCCACCATTGTCTGGGGATTCTGGCCGAGCTACTTCGGATCGTTGCTGCAAGGCGGCGTGAGGCGGCCGTGGATCATCCACCTGCACGCGGCCGTGTTCATCGGCTGGGTGATCCTCGTCGTCACCCAGGCCTTGCTCGTCACCGCCGGAGCGCTGCAGGTTCACCGTCGAGTTGGCAGGGCGGGCATCGTCTACGGGGTCCTGGTCCTTTGCATGGGGTCGGTCATCAGCGTTGCCGCGCCTGTGATGCACGTTCGCGCTCACACCATGTCCGCCGAGCGCGCCTCACTGGTCGTGCTCTATAACCTCACCGACATACTCGTGTTCGCAGCATTCTTCGCAGCCGCCATGGCGCTGGTTCACCGGCCGCAGTGGCACAAGCGGCTGATACTGAGTGCGACGGTCGCGCTGTCGTCCGCGGCGGTCGGTCGTGTGTTGCCCGGAGGAACCCTCCTGTACCTGTTCGTGTGGCTGCTGCCGCTGTTCGGCTCGATGGCTATCGATCTGCTCCACACGCATCGCTTGCACGCAGCATCCTGCCTGAGCGTTCCGGTCTTCTTGATTGCCTCTTTCAAGGTCCAGCTCTATGCGCTCGCACCAACTGTGAGCGATCTGGGTCAAGCCCTCATCCGCCCGTTCGTTTGAGCTCCGCGCCGACTTCGCCGGGATGCCCCGCCGGCCGCGCCGCGACGGACTCATGGAAGTCACGATCCGTCATGAGGGCGCGCAGTTACCGCCATCCGCACGCACGAGTGCGCATGCCTTCCTTGCGCAGTCGGTCGTGGCCGTGGGACGGCTCGCAGGCGCAGCAAGGCGCTTGCTTCGCAGGCCAGGTCGCATGGCACATGCACGGCAGATCGTCTCCGTCTGCACGCTCCTTTGAGCGGCGGCCGGCCTCATGCCGCATCGCATGTGGCCGGCAACCGGGCTCCTCCGGCGCGGTCCAATGGCTGCATAATCACCACCCGGGGGCGCCTTGCCCTCATGTCCCAAGAAGGCGACACGCAAGCACCGTGCACATTCTGCTCATCGAGGACGATGCCGAGGCAGCCCGATTCCTCGTCAAGGGGCTGCGGGAGAGCGGTTACACCGTCGAGCATGCGGGCGATGGCCGTGAGGGACTGTTCAGCGCCACCGAGGGCCAGTTCGACCTGGTGATCAGCGATCGGATGCTGCCGCACATCGACGGGCTGGCGATCATCCAGCTGATGCGCCAGAAGGGCATCACGACACCCGTGATGGTCCTGAGCGCCTTGGGGGCCGTGGATGACCGCGTGCGGGGGCTCAAGGCCGGCGGGGACGACTACCTGACCAAGCCCTTTGCGTTCGCCGAGCTGCTGGCGCGCATCGAGGCGCTCACGCGGCGCCGCACGAGCGCGCAGGAGACCACCCGGCTGAAGGTGGCAGACCTCGAGTTCGATCTGCTCGCGCGGCGCGTGACGCGCGGCGGCCGGGAGGTCGAGCTGACCGCACGCGAGCAGAAGCTGCTCGAGTTCCTGATGCGCCGGGCCGGCCAGGTCGTCACCCGGACCATGCTGCTCGAGGGGGTGTGGGACCTGCACTTCGACCCGCAGAGCAATCTCATCGACGTGCACATCAGCCGGCTGCGCCACGCCGTTGACCGCGGCGCCGACCAGCCCCTCATCCACACGATCCGTGGCTCCGGCTACGTGCTGCGTAGCGAGAGCTAGGGCATCGCTGCGATGCGTCGCGCGCGGCGCTGCAAGTGACCTTCCCCCCGCCCAAGTGACTCCAGAAACCGCGACACCAGAAACCGCGACCCCAGGGGCTGCGAGCCCAGATACTGCGAGTCCAGAAACGGCGGAGCCTGCCTCGATGAGTCGCGAGCCGCTGAACGCGGTGGCGAGCCGCAGCGGCTTCTGGCCGGGGCTCGCGAGCACGGGCGCAGCCCGCGGGCTGCTGAACACGACCGCCTTCAGGCTGTCGGTCGGCTACAGCCTGCTGCTGACACTCGCCATCACGGTGACGCTCGGCAGCGCCTACCTGCTCACCGAGAGCCTGATCACCGATGAGGTCGACCTGATCATCGACAACGAGCTCAGCAGCCTGCAGGAGAAGTACGCCCACGAGGGCGTGCCAGGGACCATCCAGGCGATCAACCAGCACATCGATACCTGGGGTCGGATCGGCGCGGTGTACATGCTGGTCAACTCGAAGCTCGAGCGCATCGCGGGCAACGTGGCGCAGTGGCCCTTCGAGGGGATGCCGACCGAGCCCTGGCCCGAGTTCGAGATCGCCACCATTGAGCCGGGCCGCCGGGCAGTGCATCCGGTGCGCGCCGCGGTGCGCAAGCTGCCCGGCGAGAACGTGCTGCTGGTGGGCACCGATGTCTCCCAGGGCAGGCGCTTTGCCGAGAAGTTCCGGATTGCCACGCTCTGGGGGATCGGACTCAGCACCATCGGCGCGGCGCTCGCCGGATTCTGGTTCAGCTACCGCCTGGCACGCCGTGTAGGGGCGGTATCGCAGACCTGCCAGCGCATCATGGCGGGCGACCTGGCCGGGCGCTTGCCGGTGAGCGGTGCCCATGACGAGTTCGACTCGCTTGCCGTGTCGGTCAACAGGGTCCTCGAGCGGCTCGAGGATCAGACGCGCACGCTCCGGGCAACCTTCGATAGCGCGGCGCACGATCTGCGGGCGCCGCTGCATCGCCTGCGCACGCGCATGGATGCGCTGCTGCGCACCCCCTCGCTCGGCAACGCAGCGCACGAGTCGATCGAGTCCGCGCTGCGCGAGGTCGATCACGTGCAGCGCACGCTCGCCACCTTGCTGCAGATCGCCCTGGCAGAGTCAGGCGCGCCGCTCGTCTCGGCGGCATCCGTGGATGTGGGCGAGCTGGCGGCGGAGCTGATCGAGCTGTTCGAGCCCGTCGCCCGCGCGAAGGGGCTCGAGCTGCGGGGCAACGCCCGGTCCGGGGCGCGGGTGAACGGCAACCGTCAGCTGCTGGCGCAGCTGGTCACCAATCTCATCGAGAACGGCCTGAAGTATGTGCCGGCCGGCGGCACGATCCTGGTGTCGGTCGAGCCCTCGAGCAGCAGCGTGCGCCTCATTGTCAGCGACAACGGACCCGGCATTGCGGCGGAGGACCGGGCGCGTGCGGTGCAGCCCTTCGTGCGCCTGTCCGCGGCGGGCAAGCCCGATAGCAGCGGCCTGGGCTTGAGCCTCGTGGCGGCGATCGCGCGCCTGCACCGGGCGGCGCTCGCGTTCCAGAGCAACGATCCCGGGCTGCGCGTGGTGATCGATCTGCCGCCTGGGGAGAGCTGAGCACGAACGGCGCACGCGCCGTGATGTGAGTGGCCTGCCCGAGGTGCCGCGCTCGGGGATGTTCCTGTCAAGGTCCTCGAGCAGCGTGTGCCATGCGTGCGATGGCCGGCGGGCTCGAGGTCCAAGGCTACACGCCTGGCAACGGCCGCGCTGGGGCTGCCGTGTTGCGCCTCACTTGGGTCCGCTGGCGGCCGAGCTCGAGCTGGCCTTGCTGCCCAGGCTATTGATCTGCACGGGAGCCGTGCGGGTCCTGCACTCCTTGACGTACTGCGCACGCTCCCTGCCTGCGAGTTTCTTGTCGTCGGCCTGCTTGTTGCACGCCTTCAGGGACATCTTCTTCACGGGTGTGGCGACGGGTGCGCTCGGCGGGTCCACAGCAAACACTGCGCCGCCGGCAAGAACCGCCAGGACGGCGAGGGCGGTGGCGATCGGCTTCATGGGGGCATCTCCCGTCTCAAGGACGCTGCGGAGGAGCAATTGCAGCGGGGGACACGTTAGATGGCAAGCCCTCACGGACCGATGAAGGCAACATTAAGAATTCGTCACGCGGCGCAGCGCGCCGCGCGCTCACGCGGCGCGCTGGCAGCGCTTCAGGGCTTTGCTTCCTTGTCGTGCTCGATGAGGGCGTAGGCGGAATGATTGTGGATCGACTCGAAGTTCTCCGCCTCCACGACGTAGGCCCCGATGCGCTCCTCGGCATTCAGCCGCGTCGCCACATCGCGCACCATGTCCTCGACGAACTTCGGATTATCGTAGGCGCGCTCGGTCACGTACTTCTCATCGGGGCGCTTCAAGATCCCGTAGAGCTCGCATGAGGCACAGCTCTCGGCAATATCGATGAGATCCTCGATCCACAGGTGGCTGCGCAGGCGGGCGCTGATCGTGAGGTGCGAGCGCTGGTTGTGAGCCCCGTAGGCGGAGATCTTCTTCGAGCACGGGCACAGGCTCGTCACCGGGACCACGACACGCACCCACAGCTGGGTGCGCCCCGCGCGGCGCTCGCCGGTGAGGGTCGCGCGATAGTCCATGAGGCTCTCGACCCCCGAGACGGGGGCCTTCTTCATGACGAAGAAGGGGAAGGTCATCTCGATGTGGCCGCTCTCGGCCTCGAGCCGCTCGGTCATCGCCTCGAGCATGGTGCGGAACGAGCTGACCGAGATTTCACGCTCGGCGTGCAGGATCTCGACGAAGCGCGACATGTGAGTGCCCTTGAAGTTGTGGGGCAGGCTCACGTACATGTTGAACGTGGCGACCGTGTGCTGCTCGCGGCTGGAGCGGTCGGTGAGGCGCACGGGATGGTTGATGTCCTTGATGCCGACGCGGTTGATCGGCAGGCGGCGCGTGTCGGCACGTGCCTGCACGTCCTCCACTTCCTCGATCCCGGCTGCACGCGCGAGCTTGGCTGAAACGGGCGGTGGGTTCATGGCTCCCCGTGTAGGTCGATGGCGGCGCGCACGATGAGCGCCGGTGTGCGCCCCGGGGAACGATCCGCGGGCGTTCCCGCGGATCCTCCAGGTGCTGTGCCCTCAGTTATGGGCGTACGGTGTGAGATTCAAGCCACGCCTGCACGCAGTCGCTCCTGGGGCTGCCACCACCGCTCGATGCTCGCGCTGAGGGAGGCGGCATCCAGCCCGGCCGCCTTCAGGCAACTGTCGCGCGAGCCGTGCTCGATGAAGCGGTCGGGAATGCCCAGCTGCAGCAAGGGGATCTCCAGGCGCTCCGCACCCAGGAGCTCCGCGACCGCCGAGCCGGCGCCGCCGCGGACGGCATTCTCCTCCACGGTCACCAGGGCGTGGTGCCGGCCCGCGATGGACAGGACCAGATCCTCATCGAGGGGCTTCACGAAGCGCATGTTCACAAGCGTGGCGTCCAGCCGCTCGGCGATGCGGGACACCGGCTCGAGCAGCGTCCCGAAGACCAGCAGCGCCAGCCCGCTGCGGCCCTCGCGCCGCAGCTGGGCGCGCCCGACGGGCACTGCGGTCATCTCCTGGGCGATTGGCACGCCTGGTCCGCTGCCGCGGGGGTAGCGCACCGCGGCCGGGCAGGCGAGGGTCGTCGCGGTGTAGAGCATCTGCCGGCACTCGTTCTCGTCGGCCGGCGCCATCACCACCATGTTGGGAATGCAGCGCAGGTAGGTGAGATCGTAGCTGCCCTGGTGCGTGGCCCCATCGCTGCCGACCAGCCCCGCCCGATCGATCGCGAAGGTGACGGGGAGACTCTGCAGTGCGACGTCGTGGATCAGCTGATCGTAGGCGCGTTGCAGGAACGTGGAGTAGATCGCAACCACCGGCTTGAGTCCCTCCACGGCCAGGCCGGCGGCGAAGGTCACCGCGTGCTGCTCGGCGATCGCCACGTCGAAGTAGCGCTCCGGGAAGCGCTTGGAGTACTCGACGAGACCCGAGCCCTCGCGCATGGCGGGCGTGATGCCGATGATCCGCGGGTCGCGCTCGGCCATGTCACACAGCCACTGGCCGAAGATCTGCGAGAAGCTGGGGCCCGTGCTCTTCTCCTTGAAGATGGTGCCGCTCACCGGGTCGAAGGGGCCGGGCCCGTGCCACTTGATCGGATCAGCCTCCGCCGGGGCATAGCCCTTGCCCTTCTTGGTGACCACGTGCAGCAGCTGCGGCCCGCGCAGCTTCTTCAGGTTGCGCAAGGTGCTCACCAGGGCCTTGACATCGTGTCCGTCCATCGGACCGATGTAGTTGAAGCCCAGCTCCTCGAACAAGGTCCCCGGCAGCACCATCCCCTTCAGGTGCTCCTCCGAGCGGCGCGCCAGCTCCCAGACCGTGGGCATCTGGCTCAAGACCTTCTTGCCGCCCTCGCGCAGATGCGCGTAGACGCGCCCGGAGAGCACGCGTGCGAAGTGATTCGACAGCGCGCCGACGTTCTCCGAGATCGACATGTCGTTGTCGTTGAGAATCACCAGCAGGTCAGCGGCCGGCAGCGAGCCGGCGTGATTGAGCGCCTCGAAGGCCATGCCCGCGGTGAGCGCCCCATCGCCGATGATCGCCACCACGCGCCGGCTCTCCCCGAGCGCAGCCGAGGCCACGGCCATGCCGAGAGCTGCGCTGATGGAGGTGCTCGAGTGGCCGACGCCAAAGGTGTCGTACTCGCTCTCGGGGCGTGACGGAAAGGGGGCGAGCCCGCCCTCCTGCTTGATCGTGTGCAGCTGCTCACGCCGGCCTGTCAGCACCTTGTGCGGATAGGCCTGGTGACCAACATCCCACACCAGACGGTCATGTGGGGTGTCGAACACATGATGCAGGGCGATCGTGAGCTCCACCGTGCCCAGGCCCGCGGCGAAGTGGCCGCCGCGTGTGCTCACGCTGTGGATCAGGAACTCGCGCAGCTCGCGCGCCAGCTCCGGGAGCTTGCCCTGCGGGAGCTTGCGGACGTCGGCGGGGCTGTTGATGGTCTCGAGCAACGGGTAAGTGTCGGCGGTCATCTGATGGAGTGTACACTGCGGCGCAATGCGGCTCGCTATCCCTCGTGTCGCGCGTCCGCAACAGCGGGAACGGCCGTGCGCCCATCGACCTCGAGGGATGCTGCTGGCACCTCAAGGTGGGCAGGCGCTGCGGGGGTTGATAAGTAAAGGTTCACGAACGCCAAGACGGCTTCAGATGCTTTCGTGGAGTCGCAGCATTTGGACCCGCTGCGGTGGCAGCGGGTCCGGCAAGTCCGTTTCACTCGCCGTGCACCTGCGGCTCGGGTAAGCGCTCGAGGTCTTCCGCGGCGCTCGCATCGTCGGCCACGAAGGGCTCGACCCCGTTGTGAGCGCCGCGCTTCAGGAGAATCTCCACCTTCTGCTGCGCCGCCTTCAAGGAGGCCTGACAGTGGCGCGTGAGCGCCACACCCCGCTCGAAGGTCTTCAGGGCCTCATCCAGAGGCAGATCACCCTGCTCCATGCGCTCGACCAGACTCTCCAGCTCGGCCAGTGCCCGCTCGAAATCAGGGGGCGTGTCCTCATCGCGTGCCAAGTGCGGATCGCTCCTCATCATCGCTGTCAGGGATCATCGATCAAGAG
>Ga0123356_10001921_pt1 | contig 22525 bp, 13 predicted proteins | sample TergutEmb28metaG_2_FD_92546 | JGI IMG/M metagenome (GOLD analysis project Ga0123356, IMG submission 92546) | Embiratermes neotenicus P3 segment gut microbial communities from Petit-Saut dam, French Guiana - Emb289 P3 | ecosystem: Host-associated > Arthropoda: Insects > Digestive system > Gut ...
GTATTCATACGCACGCCGATTTTCGGCTGAAGCTTTCCGCCGACAAGTATACCGATGACAAAAAAGCAGAGCATGAACGAACTCGTCAGCTTTACGTCAGGCACTTCCCAGCCGTAACTTCGGCTCACGGGAGCTACAAAAACGCTCCAAACGTAGATAATGCCGAGGAATAGCTGTAAACATGCGCCCGCGATGAGGACTTTAAGCCCTTGCTTGTTCTGAGTAATCTTACTCATAATAGTAACCTCCAAATCGTTGCTTGTCAAGGCTAAAATACAAAAAATCCCTGACAAAGCTAAATAAAGCTTCATCAAGGACGAATAATTTTTATCCGCGGTGCCACCTTGATTCACAGGTTTCCCCATGCACTTTAAAAGTTCCAAACAGAACTCCGGCAACTAACGTATGCCCACACGTCGCAAAATACTCACAATAACTGTCAACTGTTCATTGTCAACTGTCAACTGCTTTACTCTGCGCCCTCGGCGGTCCATTTAACAGTCTGCATTTCGACTCGGCTCTCAGCAACCCGAATTCTCTGTGCGCGCATGTACTGTTTTTATCTCCGCGTCATCGGTTTAATTTTTTCAATAATAACACAATTTTTTTTGAATGTCAATACTTTTTGTAAATTTTTTCTGCCTTTTCTTTTATAATTTTTTTGACATATTCCGGTTCAAGCACTTTTACAGACGAGCCGAACGACAAAATATAACTGTAAACCCATTCGTCGTCAGGGAAGTAAAATTCAACCGTGTAGGTTCCGTCGCCGTTGTCGGTGAGCTTTTCATCGTCATAATCGTCATACAGGCGATACAGCGCCTCGCTTGTAAATTCCAAAACTAACCGGACGCAGGGCTTTTCTTTTTCAGGGGGCGGCGTTCTGTCCTCAACATGAACTTTATTGCGGTCAAACTCGGAATCGGTGATTCTGACGCTTTTAACGCGGGAAATCCGAAATGTCCGATAATCGTTTTTAGCAAGACAATAACCCCATAAATACCACGCCTGCGACTTGAATACAAGGCGCAGCGGCTCTATTCTGCGGCGGCTTTTTTCATTCTGCGCGTTAATATAGTCAACTTCGATTACGCGGCTTTGCAATATGGCTGTTTTTATATCAGTGAATTTATTTCCGGCGTTCGGATTACTGCCCCACGGTGAAAAGTCCACTGAAATCCAGTCGGAATCAGCTCCCTTAAAAATCCCGCCGAGCTTTTCCAGCACTTTATTTATCCCCGGATACTGCGTGGCTTCAAGCGTTTGCAAGCCGAGCAGAACACTGTCAAGCGCGGCGCGTTCGCTCCCTGACAGCACAGCGCGGTTGACTGTATAGTCCTCTAAAATCGAAATGCCGCCGCCCGAACCCTGCGAGCTGTAAACCGGCACGCCGGACGCGCTGAGTACATCTATGTCACGATAAATCGTCCTCGTAGACACGCCGAAGCGCTTGGCGAGTTCAGCGGCGGTTACGGTTTTTTTATTAAGCAGAATCGTAGTTATTTCTAAAAGACGGTTCAATTTCATAAAAAACACCTCCATATGTATTAATTATAACACGCCAATATGACAACATGGTGTCAAGTTTAAAAAATATTACCTTAAAAAAGGTATTGTCAAGCCGGTTGAAATGTGTTATTATATAAAGGAATGAATTTTTGCGGGGTACAAGCATGAGAATTATACCGATAAAAAGCATAAACAAGAACGCCGCCGAACCTGAGGGTTTCGTTGCTTTTTCCGAGGAAGAATATCGCCTTGGTATTGTTGACGCGGCGCTCGGGGTTACAGAGGCTAATAAAACCGGAGAAAAGCCGATTGTGCTTATAACAGGGCCGTCAGGCTCGGGTAAAACCGTTACTGCCCACAGGCTCAAAGCCGAACTCACAAGGCTCGGCTTTGCCACCCATATAATTTCAATGGATAATTATTTTCTGCCGCTCAAAGGCGGCACTGACGGCGTTGACCTTGAATCGCCCGACCGCGTTGACCGGGAGCTTTTCGCCGAGCAGGCGCAGAAAATCCTGCACGGAGAGGAAGTTACACTGCCGGTATTCGATTTCGCCAAGCAGGACAGGACGTGGGGAGCTAAATTCAAGCGCGAAAAAAACGAGTTAGTGATTTTTGAAGGCATACATATGCTTAATCCCGCTGTTTCTGGCTGTTTGGCTGGACATGAAAGCTCGGTGTACGTCAGCGTCCGCACAAGAATCAAAAGCTCGCAGGGTCACTCGCTTCACCCCTCAAAAATACGCATAATGCGGCGTTTTGTGCGGGATAAGCTGTTCAGAGCGCGCACGTTTTTCCAGACTATGGAACATTTTAACAACGTTCAGCGCGGCGAAAAGCTCTACATAATGCCTTACAAAAAGCACGCGCAGTTTGACATTGATACTTTTGTCCCTTATGAAACCAATATTTATAAAAAGCATATTTTTTCGGAGCTTCGGGACGCGCAAAATAAAAACAGTTTTATATACGAGCTTTTAATGTTTTTGGAAGAACTGGAAAATATTGATGACGAGTTCGTGCCGAGTGAATCTCTTGTGCGTGAATTCATCGGCGGAAATACATTAATGTATTAAATTATCTTAAAAAAGCGGAATATTTTTTTACTTGAAAAAACGCGAAAACTGACGTATAATGACATTATAAGCAAAATGTAGGGGCGAATATTATTCGCCCGCAAAGGAATGGTAAAATAATGAAATTAATAGGTCTTGACGTTGGCTCAACGACAGTCAAAATCGTTGTTCTCGACGAGAGCAATAAGTTAATACATAACAAGTATCAGCGGCACTATTCAGATATAAAGAAAACCCTCGCGGAAGTCCTCGATGAAGGGCTTAGTGCGATTTCCGAAGGGGAAACAGCCCGCGTGGCTATTACAGGTTCGGGCGGCATTAACGCCGCGAACTGGCTTAATTTGCCTTTCGTACAGGAAGTCAGCGCAGGGGCGCAGGCGGTAAAACGCTTTATTCCCGATGCCGATGTAGTAATCGAGCTTGGCGGCGAGGACGCCAAGATTACATACATAACAGGAGGCTTAGAACAGCGCATGAACGGCACCTGTGCCGGAGGTACTGGCGCGTTTATCGACCAGATGGCGGCGCTCCTGAACACAGACGCGGCAGGACTGAACGAAAAAGCCAAGGATTTTGAAACGATTTATCCGATTGCTTCAAGGTGCGGAGTTTTCGCCAAGAGCGACATTCAGCCGCTTTTAAACGACGGCGCGAGAAAATCGGATATAGCGGCGTCGGTTTTCCAGTCAGTCGTGAATCAGACGATTAGCGGGCTGGCTTGCGGAAAGCCTATTCGCGGAAAAGTCGCGTTCCTCGGCGGGCCTTTGTACTTTTTATCAGAACTTCGCAAGCGTTTTGAGTTAACACTGAATTTGACTGAAAAAACCATGCTCTTCCCCGAAAACGCCAATCTTTTCGTGGCTATGGGTGCGGCTATTTCAGACTCCGCTTTAGAAGTAAATATAGATGACTTAAAAAAGCGGGTAGATACCCTTTCCGAAGTGGAAGTCCATGAGGTTGAGCGGCTTGCGCCCTTGTTTGAAAATGACGAGCAACGCGCAGAGTTTGGGAAAAGACACGCCGGAAATATAATCCCCGAAGCTGATATTACAAAGGCGAGCGGTAAGCTTTATCTCGGCGCGGACATGGGCAGTACGACAACAAAAGCCGTGCTGATTAATAAAGACGGCGAAATAGTTTATTCGCACTATGATAACAATATGGGCGACCCCTTGAAGTCTGTAATCGGGATTCTTAAAGATATATACGCAAAGCTTCCGAGCGGCGCAAAAATAGGCAAAGCCTGTGCGACCGGCTACGGCGAGCATTTGGTAAAAGCCGCGCTCGGTATAGATTTCGGCGAGATTGAAACAATGGCGCATTATAAAGCCGCGCAGAAACTGCTCCCCGACGTTGAGTTTATCCTTGACATTGGCGGACAGGACATGAAGTGTATGCAAGTCAAAAACGGTGAAATTGAGTCGGTACTACTGAATGAAGCCTGCTCGTCCGGTTGCGGCTCGTTTATAGAAAACTTTGCCAACGCGCTCGATATGAAAGCTTCTGAATTTGCCGCTATAGGCTTAGATGCGGCTTCTCCGGTTGACCTCGGCTCGCGCTGTACTGTGTTTATGAACTCCCGCGTTAAACAGGCGCAGAAAGAGGGCGCGAGCGTTGCTGATATTTCGGCGGGCTTGTCATACTCGGTGGTGAAAAACGCGCTGTTTAAGGTTATAAAAATCCGCGACAGCAAAGAGCTCGGCAAGAGCATAATCGTGCAGGGCGGGACTTTTTTGAACGATTCTGTACTACGCGCATTTGAGCTTGTGACGGGCAGGGAGGTTTTCCGCCCCGACAAAGCCGGTTTGATGGGCGCATACGGCGCGGCGCTTTTCGCACTTGAAAACGACGACGGCAAAGGCTCGGGCGTCGCCGACACTCAAAAGCTTGAAGATTTAAAGGTCAAGAAAACCACGGCACGCTGCGGAAAATGCGCGAATAAATGCCTGCTTACAATAAGTAAGTTTTCCGATGATTCCATGTATATAACCAACAACCGCTGTGAAAAAGGCGATACTACAAATAAAAAGAAAACCGAAGAAACACTGCCCGACCTGTACGAGTGGAAATATAACAGGCTCTTCGACTACTACAAGCCGTTGCCGGAAGACAAGGCACCTCGCGGCGTAGTCGGAATCCCCCGCGTACTCGGCATGTTCGAGAATTATCCGTTCTGGTTTACGTTTTTTACCGAGCTTGGCTACAGCGTAAAGCTATCGCCTCATTCAAGCCGTGAAATCTATGACCTCGGCATAGAAACCATGCCGAGTGAATCAGTCTGCTACCCCGCGAAATTAGCGCACGGGCATATTTACGCCCTTTTGAACGACGGCGTGGAATTTATTTTCCTGCCCAGCCTGCCTTATGAGATGGACGAGCGAAGCCTTACAGGCGGCGACAATCACTATAACTGCCCCGTCGTGGCGACCTACGGCGAGGTGCTTAAAAACTGCGTTCCTGAGTTCCGCGAGCGTAAAATTAATTTTATGAATCCTTTCCTGCCTATTTATAACAAGGAGCGAATGGCAGAGCGTATCGTTGAGGAATTTGCCGTTTTGAACATCGGCGGCGCTGAAATAGGCAGCGCATTAGCTAAGGCTTATACAGAAGACGAAAAGTTTAAGCGCGATATACAAAGAAAAGGCGAAGAAGTCCTTGAACTGCTTCAAAAAACCGGCAAAAAAGGCATAGTTTTAGCGGGAAGACCCTACCACGTTGACCCCGAAATCAACCACGGAATCCCGCAGATGGTAAGCTCATACGGCTTCGCGGTTTTCACCGAGGACAGCATATCGCATCTTGAAAGCGCGAAAAGACCCTTGCGTGTCGTTGACCAGTGGATGTATCACACGCGGTTATATACGGCAGCGGCGCTTGTAGGGAAAACGCCGGGGCTTGAACTCGTTCAGCTCAACTCATTCGGGTGCGGGCTTGACGCAATTACCACCGACGCGGTTCAGGAAATTCTGCAGGGACACGGCAGGGTTTACACCACGCTCAAAATCGACGAGGTGAATAACCTCGGCGCAGCGCGGATTCGCCTACGTTCGCTTGTTTCGGTTATAGAAGAACGTGAGCGCAAAGGTAAAAACGCTCCCAAGCACTATGAGGGTTACAAAAAGCCGCCGCTCTTCACAAAGGAAATGAAGGCAAGGCATACGATTTTGGCGCCGCAGATGTCCCCCGTGCATTTTGAGCTTGTGGAATCCGCTTTCCGCTACTGCGGTTATAACCTTGAAATAATGAAAGATTATTCCAAAAATGCGGTAGACGCGGGGCTGAAATATGTCAACAACGATTCCTGTTATCCCGCGATTCTGACCGTCGGGCAGTTCATGGCGGCACTTGAAAGCGGCGACTACGACCTCGATAATACCTCGTTATTAATCACGCAGACAGGCGGCGCGTGCAGAGCGACCAACTACGTGGGACTGCTCAAAAAAGCCCTCACGGACGGCGGTTTTGGTAATATTCCGCTTATTTCGCTGAACATGGTGGGACTGGAGAAAAACCCCGGCTTTAAAATCACGCTGAAATTATTAATGCGCGGTTTTATGGCGGTGATTTACGGTGATGTGCTTTGTCGCTGTCTTTACAGAACCCGCCCGTATGAAATGGAAAAAGGTTCCGCCAACCGGCTGTACGAAAAATGGGACAAAAAGCTTAAAGAAGACTTGAAATCCCTGAACCTCAGAAAATACAAAAAGAACATCAGGCAAATCGTTGCCGATTTCGCAGAGCTGCCGGTGTTCGATATAGAAAAACCGCGCGTCGGAATAGTTGGTGAAATCCTTGTAAAGTATCACCCGCTCGCAAATAACGACGTTATCGGTTTGGTGGAAAAAGAGGGCGCGGAAGCTGTCGTGCCTGATTTAATGGGCTTCATCTACTATATCTTAGACCATGCGAACACGAGAAAAGAATTGCTGACGACTTCTAAGAAACGTTACTATATCTCGAATTTTATGATTAAATTTTTCGAGTGGCTTGAAAAACCTTACTTGAACGCCTGCAAGGGTACGAAATTCGGTACGTTTATGAAAATTTCCGACATGCGAAAGTTAGTTGATGGCATAGTATCTACCGGAAACATAGCGGGCGAGGGTTGGTTCTTATCAGCGGAGATGATAGAATTATTACACGACGGCGTGAATAATATTATCTGTATGCAGCCTTTTGCATGTCTGCCCAATCACGTCACAGGAAAAGGCATAATAGGCGAGCTGAAACGCCGCAACCCCGAGTCGAACATTATCGCGGTAGACTACGACCCCGGCGCGTCGGAAGTAAATCAAATCAACAGAATTAAGCTTATGCTCACACAAGCGAGAGAGCAATTAACAATGAACAATGTACAATGTACAATTAGCGAAGAAACGGCAGAAGAAAAACAATTAATAAAAGTCTAAATTAAAAAAATGGAGGAAATATCATGGCAGAAATTAAGTTTTCAACAGGTTCAGGAGGCAACAACAACATGAACATCGACGGCAAAAAGGCAGGAAGATACACGGTTATAATTTGTATTATAATCGCTTTGGTGATTCTGCTTTTCAATTCTATCACTATAATACACCCGGGACACATAGGCGTGAAAATCCGGCTCGGTACTATAGTGCAGAGTAACCTTGAGGAAGGGCTTCATTTAAAAATCCCTTTCATTGAAGAAATCAGACCTATAACCATACAGAACTTGTATTTCTCGTGGAGCGGCGACGCCTACACGCGCGACTCCCAGCAGGTTAATAATTTACACCTTAAACTCACCTACAGCTATTCTCCCGCTGCGCTTGAGAGATTGATGAGGGAAGTCGGCATTAGTAATATTGAGTCCACTTATCTTTTCCCGCAGGTTCAGAGCGTGGCTAAAGACGAAATCGGCAGATTTAACGCTGAACGTTTGGTGCAGAGCCGTTCGGAAGTCCAGTCCAATATACAGGACAGGCTGACAACCATTCTTTACGATTACGGAATTTTAGTGCATGAGTTTGCTATTGAAAACATAGCGTTTGAGCAGAGGTTCTTGGACGCTGTTCAGGCAAAGGTTGTTGCCGCGCAGGAAATCGAGCAGATGGAACACCAGACCGAAAGACGCAGGGTTGAAGCAGAGCAGATTGAAATAACTGCAAAAGCCGAAGCTTTCCGCATTACAACTGAAGCGACAGCAGAAGCCGAAGCAATAAGGCTTATTCAGGAGCAAATCGCCCAGAACCGCGAGTACATTGAATATCTGAAAATCATTCAGTGGAACGGTATTCTGCCGCAGGTTATAGGCGACGGCGTTAATCCGTTCGTGGTACTCGGCGCGGATAATATTCCGGCGGGTAATAACAGACCGGCAACGCAGTCAGAATAACAGCGAGGAATTATGGACAACAATCTGCGCGACATACTGTCAAAACAAAAGCAAAGCACAGACCTGCTTGAAACGGAGATAAAAAGGCTTGAGGGCATTGACCTCGCCAAGCGTAATCAGTCGCTTGAAAAAGAAGTTGAAAAACTCAGCGCGGAGCTTGAAACGCTCCGCGCCCGAGTCAATGAGCTGGGCGCCAATAACGCCGGACTGCAAAACGCGCTTCATTCCCGCTTGTTCAGCGAGAAGTTAGCTGTTTTAGACAACTCCCAAAAGAAAGCGGAATTGTTCTTCTCTGACGGATTATCAGAGGAATACAACCGCCTAACCGATTTGGAAAACCGCTTCAAAGGGATTATGGGAGCAAAACTGCGTGAGCTTCGTGGTAGCCATGATATGCTCAGCGAGGAGCTTCATGCAAAAATCACCTCCCGCTTTAACGACTTGGCACAAGAAATTACCGCCGACATAGCCGCCGCAAGGACAGGCTATGCAGATACTTCTGCGGTTTCGGAAAAAATGCGGACAGATTATGACGCACTACGCGCTGAGGAAATTTCCGAGCGGGAAATTCGGGAAATTACTAAGAAAAGCAGTTTTGAGCGGATTCTCGGGCTTAACGTTATAAATAAAATCGGGATTTTGCTGATTCTGATTGGCGTAATCGCCGCATCGCAGTATACATATACAAGGCTCGGCGAAGTGGGAAAAGGTATACTTTTATTTGCGCTCGGCTTGGCTATGGTCGGGCTTGGCGAGTTTTTGAGCAGAAAAAAAGCCAATGTTTTTTCACTCGGAATGTCTGCGGGCGGCGTCGCCGTGACCTATGCCGCGCTGACGCTGAGCTACTTCAGCCTCGAAATCCTGTCGGTTTACCCTGCCGCGCTGCTTTGCGTAGCTATAACTGCGGGTGCATTTTTCCTGTCTGTAAGGCACAGCTCGCAGGTTATTGCGACGTTTTCAGTAATAGGCGGCTTCCTGCCGCTTCTGACCGTTTCAGGTTCGCTGAATTACGGGCTGACTTTCTCGGCTATGGCGTATTTTGTAATCCTCGGCGGGTTTGCGCTGGGGCTTTCGTTTAAGAAAAAGTGGATTGTCACCGCGTTTTTCGGGCTGATAATGAACATTATCGCAACTATACATGTTTTAAGCTTTTTCGACAGGCATGAGCCTGTCTGGAGCAAGCTTGTACTTATTTCTTATATCACGGTTTCATTTATTATTTATACGTTAATTCCGGTAATCGGCACCTACAGCGAAAGATTAAAATTCAAAAAAAGCGATGTCACGCTTATCGCGATTAACACATTTTTCAGCTCGCTTATTATATACCAAGCTTTAAATGTTCTCGGAATAGCAGGTTATGATGGGCTGATTGCTGTGGTATTTATGCTGTGTTATATAGGGCTGGGGTGGTTCGTAAAAACCAAAATCTCCTCCGCGCACGACATGAAGATGCTGTTCTTTATAACCGCGATAACATTTTTCATTCTTATAACACCTTTGCAGTTTGACGTAATCTGGCTGACGCTCGGCTGGCTTGTTCAAGGCACTGCGCTGATTATTTATGGTATATTAAAGGAAAGACGGCGTTTTGCCGTATCAGGGATTGTTATAGGAAGCCTGTGCCTTTTATCTTTCATGTTCTTCGACTTTTTTAATCCTTACGCCGAGCATTTCGAGTTAAAATACTTCTCGGTGACGCTTTGCGCGTTGTTGGTATTATCCGTGTTCGCGTATAAACACATAAACAGCAAGGGCGTGAGGACTTTTAAGTATTTCTCGGTTATAAATCTATGGTTCTTTTCGATGTATATTATTAACCGGGCATTTGATGAATTCATTTCAGGCGGGGGAAGAATTAACACAGATTATCTCTTGGTTTCATCTGTAATCGTTATAACTCTTGCGTTAGCTTTTGCGGTGCGGCGTGTAAAACCGCTTCTTGACGGCGGCATGGTGGTAATCTCCCATGCGCTGTATATCATCGGCATGTTTATTATGCTCTTACAAAACGGCACGATAAGCCCTTTAGTATGGAGTGCGGACGCTGAACCTTTAAGTATTCAAATAGCCGCTTCAGCGTTACTTATAACTATTAATCTGCTTTCTGTACTCGCTTTGAGCGATATGCTTCATTATTTTACAAAGAGAGGTTCAATGCGCGCGGAATGGCTTCCGTTTCTTACGTCGGGATATTTTACAGTTCTGCTGACACAAAACCTTATTGTGTATTATAACGTATCTTTCGCGGGAATGACCTTGAGCCTCATATACGCCGGTCTTGCTCTTGCGTGGTGCATATTCGGTTTTTGGAAGCGGTTCGCGTTCATGCGGCGTTTCGGATTAGCTTTCGCGCTTATGGCAGTGGCTAAAGTGTTTTTGATTGACTTGTGGTCGCTCACCGAGGGTTACAGAATTATCACCTTCTTCGCGCTCGGAATCACTTTAGTGGTAATTTCATTCGTTTATCAGTATTTTACTAAGAGAATAGAAAGCCTTGAAAACACGGAGAAATAAATGAACCTTTCAGACATAAACAATAAGCAACAGGAAGCTGTCCTCCGTACAGAGGGCGCAGTGCTTATAATCGCGGGCGCAGGAAGCGGAAAAACCACCGTACTCTGCTATCGAATCGCGCATATTATCAAGCAAGGATTAGCGCCCCCGTGGCGTATTCTTGCAGTAACTTTTACAAATAAAGCGGCGGCGGAGCTAAAACTCCGCCTTTCTGCTATGGAAGTAGACGCGAAAGACGTATGGGCGGGGACGTTTCATTCAACCTGCGTGAAGATTTTACGGCGGGGAATTGAAGCCATCGGCTTCAAAAGCAACTTCACGATTTACGACACGGACGACAGTCTGCGGGTGATTAAAGCCTGTATGAGCGACCTCAATATGTCTGACAAATCGTGGAACCCGAAGCAAATCCAAAGCGTTATTTCCCGCGCTAAGGACAAGCTTTTGCCGCCCGAAAAATTCGAGATTTACCGCGACGGCAAAACAGATTATATGCTTGAAAAAACACAGCAGGTTTACGCCGCGTATCAGAAGCGCTTAAAAGCCGCCTGCGCGCTGGACTTCGATGATTTAATAATGAAAACCGTTGAACTTCTTAAAACAGCGCCCGACGTGCTTGAATACTGGCAAAAAAAGTTTCAGTACATTATGGTTGACGAATATCAGGATACCAACCACGCGCAGTATAAGCTTATTTCACTTCTTGCAGGGGGGAGCGGAAACCTCTGCGTCGTCGGCGACGAAGACCAGAGCATTTACCGTTTCAGGGGCGCGACGATTGAGAATATATTATCTTTTGAGGAAGAATTTAAAGCGTTTACGGTAAAATTAGAGCAGAATTACAGAAGCACCGAAACAATTCTTGAAGCCGCTAACGCCGTCATAAAAAACAACACTCAGCGCAAGGACAAGACCCTTTGGTCGAAGCTTGGCGAGGGTGAAAAAATAGAAGTCCGCACGTTTTTAAGTGAGCGCGGTGAAGCAAGTTTCATCGCTGAAACTATTCAAAAAGGCATATTACAGGGCAAAAAATATTCGGACTTCTTAGTGCTTTACCGCATGAACGCGCAGTCACGGACGGTTGAATTAGGCTTAGCCGCTTCGGGCATACCGTACAGAATTATCGGCGGTGTGCGCTTTTACGAGCGCAAGGAAATCAAAGATATTTTAGCCTATCTCAGCGTTATTGAAAACCCTGCCGATATAGTCAGGCTTCGGCGAATCATAAATATGCCCAAGCGCGGAATCGGCGACGCTACGCAGGCAGAGGTCGAGAACATCGCGCTCGGACTGGGAATAACGCCCGTTGAAGTTATGGAGCGCGCCGCTGAATTTTCCACGCTTGTGAAAAAAGCAAAACCGCTAACTCAATTAGCGGAGATGTTCCGCGATTTGGGAAGTGCCGCGAACGAACGTTATCTGCCCGACTTAATAGACGATATAATCACGCATAGCGGTTATGTAGACATGCTCAAAAACGAGGGTGACGAGGGCGAAGTACGCTTGCAAAATATTAATGAATTAAAATCGGCGGCGATGAGCTTCTGCGAGGATAATCCAGGCGCAGGGCTGTCGGAGTTTTTGGAGCAGGCGGCTTTAATCGCCGATATGGACAGCTACGAGCAGGGCGAGGAAAAAACCGTGCTTATGACCATGCACTCGGCGAAAGGGCTTGAATTCGACACGGTGTTCATTATCGGTGCGGAGGAGAATATTTTCCCGTCGTACCGGAGCGCGGCAGACCCGCTCGAAGTTGAGGAAGAACGGCGGCTCGCCTACGTTGCGATTACCCGTGCCAAGACTAAGCTTTACGCAATCAACGCAAAAGAACGTCTGCTTTTCGGGCAGACACAGCGGAATAAGCTCTCGCGGTTTATACGGGAAATTCCGCCGTCGCTTATTATCACCGAAACTGAGGACGCACCGGTTTTCGTGAAGCCGGTGAGAACCAAGCCGGATTTCACGCAGACGAGCGGCTTTGACAGAAAGAAAGCCCTGCCTGTGTCCGATGTTACATATACGGACGGCGAGCGGGTCAGGCATAAGATTTTCGGCGAGGGGACAGTGATTGACGTCAGCCCGATGGGCGGGGATTATCTGCTGGAGATTATGTTTGATAAGGTGGGGACTAAAAAAATCATGGCGAATTTTGCCCGAATTGAGAAAGTTTAAAAATCGGATTGACAATACGCATTATGCGTGTTATAATTAAATGCAAGAGGTGCAGAATGAAGTTTAAAGACATCGAGAGGATTATTCTGAATGATGGTTGGAAACATAAGAACACAGTAGGTTCTCACTATCAATACAAGCATACTCTTAAAAAGGGAAAGGTTACTATACCTTTTCATTCCGGTGACATTGACCCGCGAACAGTAAAATCTATAATGAAACAAGCGGGTTTATAATTCAAGGAGGACTCAATATAATGAAACTTGTATATCCTGCGTGTTTTTACCCGCTCGAGAAAAATAAAGATGGCTATCTTGTGGAAATTCCAGACTTACCCGGTTGTGTTACCGAGGGTTGCGATATGGTCGAAGCCATTGAAATGGCAATTGACGCGGCTTCAGGCTGGATTCTTGATGAGTTGGAAGACGGAAATCCTGTGCCGGTATCCACACCTCTAAAAAAAATTAAACCCGACAGTCTTGACGGAATGGTAAGTTTAATTGTGCTTGATATGGAATGCTATACAGAAAAACATGGCAATAAAGCCGTAAGAAAAAATCTCACAGTTCCGGCATGGCTTGCAACCGCCGCCGACAAAAAAATGTAAACTATTCAGAAATTTTACAAGAAGCATTAATTCAAAGGTTAAATATAGGCTGACGATAAATTAAAAAAACAGAGGTAAAATATGTCAAAGGCAAAAGTAGTAAAATTCGGCGGTTCATCCCTTGCCGACGCAAATCAATTTAAAAAAGCCGCGGAAATTATCCGCGCCGACAACGAAAGACGCTACATTATTCCCTCTGCGCCCGGAAAGCGCTTCAAGGAGGACGTAAAGGTCACAGACATGCTCTACGCCTGCTACGACGCCTTTACAGAAAACCATGTCGATGAAGGTCACGGCTTGCTTATGCAAATTGAGGAGCGCTTCAACGCAATCATTGACGGGCTTAATCTTGACCTTGATATAGGCGATGAATTCGCGCAGATTACTAACGACTTCGAGCAGCAGTTGGGGCGCGATTATGCCGCGAGCAGGGGTGAGTATCTCAGCGGCTTGATTTTATCCGAACTGCTTGACTGCCCATTTGTGGACGCGGCTGACGTTATACGCTTTAAGGTTAGCGGCAACTTCGACGCGGACGAAACCGACAGATTGCTGTCAATGATTTTGGAAGGGCTTGATAACGCCGTTGTTCCCGGCTTTTACGGCGCGAAGCCGGGCGGTGAAATCAAAACCTTTTCACGCGGGGGCTCGGACATAACCGGCTCGCTCGTCGCAAAGGCAATGAACGCCGCAGTTTACGAAAACTGGACAGACGTTTCCGGCTTTCTTGTAGCCGACCCGCGCATAGTTGACAACCCAAAGCCTATACAATCCATCACTTACCGCGAAATGCGGGAGCTTTCTTACATGGGCGCGACGGTTCTGCATGAGGACGCGATTTTCCCCGTGCGCGAGGCGAAAATCCCCATAAACATACGAAATACAAACAGCCCCGCCGACCCCGGCACTACGATTATTTTTGAAGCCAATGATGCTCCCGAATGGACTATTACCGGAATCGCCGGCAAGAAAAACTTTGACGTTGTTCATATCGTAAAGGACGGAAGCAACAACGAACCCGGGTTTTTATTTGATGTTTTGATGATTTTTCAGACGGCGCGGGTAAACGTCGAGCATATCGCGACAGGTATAGACACCTTTTCGCTTGTGGTGGAGCATGATGTTTTCACCGAGCATCCGTGGATTGAGGGGCAAATCAGAAATAATATCTGCGACACCGCCGAAATGGATATTCAGTGCTGTCTTGCGCTGATTGCCGTTGTAGGGCGGGGAATGATAGGACAACGCGGAACGGCGGCGAGAATATTCAACGCGCTTTGCCGCGCAGACGTAAATATACGTATTATCGACCAAGGGGCGTCCGAGCTTAATATCATAGTAGGCGTGGACGAGAGCGATTTTGATAAGGCGATTAAGGCTATTTATGAAGAATTTATGGTAGCAGAATAATTAAAAATCGACCGTTTAAACGGTCGATTTTTTTGTATTAATATATTCTGTGAATTTATATTTTAAATCACCATGCGTTTTTTCAGCCGATTCAGACACTAACTTCCAGTTGTCCCTTTCATCTATATTCGGAAAGCGCCTGTCTGCTTCCGCCGCCGCGTCTATCTTGGTAATATACGCATGTGAGCAATAATCCGCCAACAACTCATAAATTGCCTGTCCGCCGCTGACAAAAACATCGGCAGGCTCATATTGTTTAATTACCGCGAGAAGACTTTCCAAAGAATTACACACAATAACATCATCAGTCGAAAAGCTCTCATCGTCTGAAAGTATTATGTTTATGCGGTTTTTAAGCGCTTTTGAATTAGGCAGTGACTGTAATGTAGCCTGCCCCATTATGACAACCTTGTTTTCCGTGAGCCGCTTGAAATGCTGCATATCTTCGGGAATGGAAAACAGAAGCTTGCCACAATAGCCAATTCCCCAGTTGTTGTCGACTGCCGCAATTAAGTTCATAAAATCCTCCCCACGCAATGCGCTACGTTGCAACCGGTATTTTTACGTTAAACTCATGTGTATTGTATTCTTCCAGAGCAAAATCATCAACAGTAAAAGAGTAAAAATCTGTAATGTCAGGGTTTATTTTTAACCTCGGCGCAGAGAAAGGCGTTTTTGTAATTAACTCCTCCACGACAGGCACGTGACGGTCATAAATATGCGCGTCAGCGATTACATGAATCAACTCGCCGGCTTGTAGTCCGCTTGACTGTGCAAACATATGCAGTAAGACTGCATACTGACAGACATTCCAGTTATTTGCTACTAAGAAATCCTGTGAGCGTTGGTTGAGTATGCCGTTCAGCTTTCCCTGTGCCACATTTAGCGTAAGACTGTACGCGCAAGGGTACAGGTGCATTTCGTGCAGGTCGCTGTGGTTGTAGATATTAGTAATAATGCGCCTTGACGCAGGGTCATTTTTCAAACAAAACAACACCCTGTCCACCTGGTCAAACATTCCTTCGGAATACTTGTGCTTTATGCCGAGCTGGTATCCGTACGCTTTTCCTATGCTTCCGCTCTCGTCTGCCCATTGATTCCATATTTTAGAATTTAACTCGTTGATATTATTGGATTTCTTCTGCCAAATCCACAGAATTTCATCTACACAGTTCTTAAACGCGGTCTTTCGGAGCGTCAAGGCGGGAAATTCTTCGGATAAGTCATATCTGTTAATTATACCGAACTTTTTTACAGTATGAGCAGGTGAGCCATCGTCCCATTTGGGTCTGACGTTAAGCCCGGTGTCCCATACGCCGTTTTGCAGAATATCATTGCAATTATCAATAAATAGTATGTCCGCTTTGCTCATTAGCACACCTTCTTCTGTCTTTGTCAATAAAATTATAACATGGTTTACCAAATATGTCAAGCAAGCCGAATCTCCCCCAGCTCAAACGAATAAATCCATTTTTCGCGTACTCTGTACCCCGTCATTTCCTCGATTGCAAGTGCATAAATTTCAAGCTGTTTTTCATACTGCTCGATGAGTTTACTTCGGGCAGTATTTTTGTTAGTTTTATAGTCCACTAAAATTATTTCGTCGTCCTCATAGAAAAACATATCCGCGATTCCCTGTACGAACGATTTCTCGTCGAAAAGCTCGTCGTATTCTTTCGGATAGCCGAGTTCCGACAGGCTTATTTCGGTGCAGAGCATGAATTCTTTCTGCACTTTCGGGCTTGCGGCGGCGCGCTTTCCGAGCGCGGAATTAAAGAATCCGGCTATTTTTTCAGGCTCAACAGCGGCGAATTCTTCTTCGGTGAAGCGGGTTTTCAGGTTTTTCATCTGCACGTCAAAATCGCCTGCCTTAAAATCAATAAGCTCCATCATTTTATGGTAGGCGTCGCCGCGTTTTTTGCCGGTTAATTTTCTGTTCCCCATAAACGACGCACTCCGCGGGAAAATCGTCGGTTCGTCCTGCATGTCTTCCAAAGCGGAAAATTCAGCTTCTTTTACGCCGATTTGTGTAGCAGTGAAGCGCCTCGGAATCGTTGTTAAAAGCTCTCGCGAATAGGTTTTATTAATTGCGTTAATAATATCCTGCGTTTCATCTTCTGTAGGGGCGGATGGTAATCCGCCCGGTATGGCGGGACGATTATTTTCATCGGGCGGTTCGCCAACCGCCCCTACACTTTTTACATCTATATTAGCTTTTATCAACCAGTTTAGATATGATTTTTCTGTGACCTTTTCGCCGTCGCTATCAGCAGTCAGAATCAGCTTTTCTTTAGCTCTTGTGCAGGCGACATAAAGCTTCCGCATTTCTTCGCTGATTGCGGCGGCTTGGTTTTCCTCGCGCGCTTTTTTATGCAACAGCGTGTCGCACCTTGTCCTTGTTTCGGGAATAATATATCGTAGCGCAAAACCTATATTATCGCTGAAAATTATATCCGAATAATTCTCGCGCAGATTGAATCTCGCGTTAGTCCTCGCGACAAAACAAACAGGAAATTCAAGCCCTTTCGATGCATGAATGGTCATAAGTTTTACCCTGCTGGTTTCAGTTTCCGCTGAAAACCGCGCCTCCTCAAGCGCCGCGCCGCCCTGCCCGCCGAGCGTATTTACAAGCCCTGAAAGCGTGTCACCCGTGAGGCTTTTCAGGCTCTCGGAATAGTGCAGAAGAAGCCTGATATTTATCATGGTTTTTTCGGGGTTAATGCTTGCGGCGGCAAGCGGATTGAAGCCGCCCTCGTCGTAAATAAGCCGTATTAATTTACTCGCACCATGATTCTTGGAATACGCCGACCACCGCCGCCAGTCTTCCGTGAAGCGGGCGGATATGGAATCCCCCCCTACATTCTCGAAGAGCGGTCTGTTCACGCCGCTTTTTCTTATGTCCGCTATATCGCCCGCCGTGAAATTATAAAGCGGGGACATCAGCACGGAAAGCAGCTCCATGTCCTCAAAAGGTTTTTCTATAACTGTAAGCAGTGCGATAATTGTTTTTATTTCAGGCACTTCGGCATAATCCCCGCTTTTCTGCTTATCATACGGAATCCCCCGCGCCTCAAACGCCGCGGAAAACTCCTCCTCCACGGTCGAAAGCCCGCTGATTAAAACCGCAAAATCACCGTAATTACAGGCTCTGCCCTCGATTTCAAACCCGCTTTCAACCATGTCTTCAATGCGCTCCGCTATATAATCAGCCTCGTTTTCAGTAAGCACAAGCTCGGTTTTACTGCCGTCATTTTCTCTGCCGAAAATTAACTTCGCGCTGTCGTCATAATTAACCCCGCCGACCTCCCGCGTCATGTTCACTCCGAAGATTTCATTGACCGAATCTACGACATTTTTAGACGAACGGTAGTTTTTATTAAGCGTCAGCACTGTAAAATTTTCGTCTTCGGTGACGCTTACAAAAACCCGCTGGTCAGCGTTGCGGAAGCGGTAAATCGACTGCTTCACGTCCCCCACGAAGAACAGATTTTTGCTGTTTTTACTGAGCCCTTTGAAAATCTCGTACTGCACGGCGTTGCTGTCTTGAAACTCGTCTACGATAATTTCATAAAAGCTGTTTTGAATTGTTTCTGCTATTTGCTTATTTTCCAAAAGCTTTAAAACATAATGCTCCGCGTCTGAAAAATCTACGCAGTTTCTCTCGGTTTTGAGTTCGCGGAATTTTTCTTCATAAAGCCTGAAAAGCCGCGCTAATACGCTAATTTGCGGCGCTTGTTTTTCAATAATAAAATTAAAATCCGAGAGTAATCCCGCAGTTATAATAATCTCCTTGAAAACCGGAATGTACATATCGCGGATTTTTTTTATGCTTTCTTTTGCGCTTTTATACTGCTCCGAAACATTTCCGTAATAAGAATTTCCATATTCAAGTAAGCCTTCTGCGCCGTTTTTCCAGCTTTCGGCGAACGCCTTGTCCTGCATTAATTTCGCTGTCATTTTCTCGTTGTAAGACAGTTTTATGCACTCGTTTATATATTCAAGGCAAGCACTCGCATTAGCTTTAATTTTCTGCCTTGATTCTTCTGCGATTGCGCTGTCGGGGCGGTCATAAACTGCGATTTTTTCAGCAAGCCATTTCTCAGGAAAGGGCTGTTTTGTATATTCCTTATGAAGCTCCAAAACCGCCCGCCCAAGCTTTGAATCGCCCGCTTCTCCCGTAATTCCCCGCAGAGTATTTTTTTCTTTGGTGCTGAACGCCACGCTGTCATAAATCGCTTCCAGCGCGTAGTCCAAAGCCTGCTCGGAAAGCCGCTCGGCTTCTTTACCCTCACAGATTTTGAAGTCAGATTTCAAGTTTAATTCTTCGGCATAATCCCGCAGTAAATTTACACAGAACGAGCTTATTGTGGAAATAAACGCGTTTTCAAGGTTTATTAATTGCTCTTTCAGCCAGGGCGAATTCGATTTCGACAAGACATCGTTAACAGCGTTTTCAAGGCGTGTTTTTAACTCCCCTGCCGCATCATTCGTAAAGGTTACGGCGACGATTTTGTCAGCGGGGATTTTAGGTTCTTCGCTCGTCAGCAGGCGAGTAATCCGCTCGACAAGCATAGCGGTTTTTCCGCTACCCGCCGCCGCTGAAACTATGGCAGAGCCGTCCCGCGCTGTTGAATGTTCAATCGCTTTTAACTGCTCATCGCTCCATTTAATTCCGCTCATTATTCCTCCGAGCGGGCGGATATGGAATCCGCCCCTACACGTATTTCCTTTTGTTTGCCGGCGTTGCCGCAAATATTTTTATAATCGCAGTGTTTGCAGGGTGAATTTTTTAAGTAGGTAGGTACTGCCCGCACATCGCCGCTGTATAAGGAGCAAAGCCGCTCTTTAAGCTGAATCGCCGCCTTTTCGGCAAGCTCGGCGAACTCCTCATTTCCTAAATTCACAAGCTTAATAAACTCCCTTTTTGTGGCGGTATTTTGTTTTAATTTATTGTTTATTGATTCAATGTCCGAGCTTGTTTCGCCGAATTGAATACCGGTTGTTTTCTGGGTTTCAAGCCGGTTTTTATATAAGTCTTCAGAGCTTTCCGACGCGCCGTAAAGCTTATAATCCTCGCTTAATCTCCCGCCGTTCACTAAACGGTAAAACGCTCCCGACGGCTTGTAATTTTCATTCAGATTTATAACTGCAAACAGATAAATCAGCGCCTGCATATTAAGTCCGTATTCAATTTCGGGATAGCTGAAATCCTTAGAGCCTGTTTTGTAATCTATGACGCGAACATTATTTTCAAACTTGTCAAGGCGGTCTATTTTACCTTTAATCAGCATATCGCCAAGTTTGAATTCAAACGCCTTTTCAAGCTCAAACGGCTTAAAATCCGATAGCTCCATATCCTCGCGCATCTGTTTTAAAACCTCGGCGATTCCCGCCGCATGAGCCTGTAAAATCTCCTTTTTTCGCGCCGAACGCACCCACCCGCCGAATTCTTTTTCCTCAAATTCAGCTATGTATTTTTTTGCAATTTCTATAAACTGCGAGGGTTTTATTTCTGTGAATTTTTCATGGTTTTTTAAAACTTTTTCAAGCACAAAATGCGTCATGCTTCCGCGTGTCAGCGCATCGGGTTCGTTGTCGTTTTTTATTTTGCCGGTGCTGATTTTTAACCCCTCGGCACAGAAATATCTGAACAGACAGGTGTTTAGCGCTTCGATTCTGCTGGGTGAAAAGCTTTCCCGCTTCATTAAAGCTTCTGCGCTAACCTTGTCAATTTTGTGCAAGAATGTGCATTTTTTATTTAAAAAAAGACGCTCGTATTCCGTTGGTTCTATTATCGAAAGCGCTTGTCTTAATGCCGGTTCACGCGGCTTTTCCGCCGCTTGAAATTTCAGGGCGTTTTTATGGCTCGCCCAAAACGAGAGCGGTAAATCTTTAGAGTTTTTGATTTTATCCTGCTGTTCTAAAATGAGCCGTGACGGCTTTTTCTCCTTCCATGCTTCATCCCGCAGCGGCGCGGTTATAAAAAGCTTTTCGGTCGGCAGTGTCATGGCTCTGCCTATTAAAAACCGTTCGCGGTAATAGCGGGCTTCGCGGTTTTCCTCTATAAAAATCCCCGCGGCGCATAACCGCTCGGTTTCAGCTTCACTGAACTGCGCGCCCACGAAGGTGTTTTTGGGAAACTCGCCCTGATTCGCTCCCATAAGAAACACGACCTTTACATTGCCTATCCGTGAACGGCGCAGGTCGCCGAGGGTCACGCTGTCAAGCACCTGAGGCGGCTTTGCTATCAGCGTTTTCCCGAAAACCGAGCTTAAAACCGCCGTATAATCCGCTACTGAAATCCGTTGATTTTTAAGGGCGCCGTGCATAGATTCAAACACTGAAATAACCTTTTCCCAAAGCTGGCGATACTCGTCGTTGAGCGCGCTGTCAACTTTGCTCCCGCGATAAACTATATCCGCAATCGTCCGCCCGATTTCTAAATCGTTAACAAGAAAACCTGTTAATTCCTCAGTAATTACATCGCCTGTTGTTTCTTTGATTTTTTCGTATAGAGCCGTAAGCTTACCGATTATTTCAGCGCGCAGTTTTTCAGCTTTTTCTGATTTTTTCGGAAAAGGTTTATACCAGTCTTCGCCGTCGATTTTCATTTCGCGCGCTATTTGTGTAATTAGTTTTATTTGCGGGCGCTGTGTTCTTTTTTGCCCGCCCGATACCCGCAGAAAGCCGCTTTTAATTATATTAAGCACAGCTCCGGGCGTCCCCTGAACCGCCTCTAAAACCGTAATAATAAATCTCACCATCGGTTTTTCAATCACGGACACGGGTATATCTGAAAACGCCGTGATTCCGTAAGCTGAAAAAGCCCCCTCAAGCGCACGGGGCGAGGGTGGGTTAAGCACCGCTATTTCGCTCTGATAGTAGCCACCTGCGGTAATAAGCTCGCGGATTTTCTCCGCGTCGAAATTGCTCTCGGCGTAAACATCGGGCAGTAGAAAAATTTCGGTGTTGTCCTTGGGGTTGCGCTCTGGCAGATATGGCTCGGGGCTTTCAGTAATGGTTTTTACATTTCTTTTTTTAGCGGCTTCTTTGAGCTTTTCCGCTAATTTCACAGAGGTGACATAGCGCGGGTCTGCTGAATCCGATTTGTCCGCAGTCAGTGTTAAAACAAGGCTTGAAGCCTGTGTCAGCGCCGCTTCAAGCAGTAAAAACTGCCCTCCCGTAAACCCGTCAAAGCCGTCAATATATATACTTTTCCCCTCGAAGTATTTATGTTGAAGCGCCAGACTCGCCGCTATTCTTATTTCATCCTGCCTGTCGGAATAATTTTCAGTAATAGCTTCTGTATACCTGCCGTAAATCAGCACAAGGTCAGCGATTTTATTTTTAAGGCGCGAGCTTTTCATCTCCTCTGACGCTTTTAAAAGCTCCTCCGGTGACGTCCCCTCCCGCTGAAAAGCACTGATTGCGCTAAGCATACGCGTTGCAAAATCGGGCGAATCTGATTGTTTATAGAATTTTAGCTTTTCCCGAAGTTCACAGACAGTTTTGAGCATGGTTATTTCTCTGATTGTATCCTCGGCATAGGCTTTATTTTCGCTGTTTTCACTGACTATTTTTGAGGCGAGCTTGGTGAACGAAAGTATTTCAGTTCTTGCAAAAATCCGCGCACCGAGCTTCTTATAAATCATTCTTTCGGTTTCAAAATGGTTTTGCTCCGGAACAATTAAAACAGGCGCGGAGCTTTTAAGATTTCCCGCGTCTGCTTTAATTTTTTCGGTTACACAAGAGGTTTTCCCTGTGCCGGGGGGAGAAACAATCAACCTTAGCATACTTGTCGTTCCTTTATTTTTTGGTAGTATGGCTCAAGCCTTTTGAGAGCTTTATTGTGGAGATAATGCACAGTACGAATACATA
>Ga0123356_10001922_pt1 | contig 22516 bp, 23 predicted proteins | sample TergutEmb28metaG_2_FD_92546 | JGI IMG/M metagenome (GOLD analysis project Ga0123356, IMG submission 92546) | Embiratermes neotenicus P3 segment gut microbial communities from Petit-Saut dam, French Guiana - Emb289 P3 | ecosystem: Host-associated > Arthropoda: Insects > Digestive system > Gut ...
CCAAAAAACAGTACCCCCACACTAACCCAGACAATCAACAACCAAACCAAACCCTAACCCCCAACCTCAAGACAAGCTTCATCTAGTGCTGTGAAAATTTCCCATAAAATTATGAACCCACGCGGAAAACCTGAAACGTCTCAGCGGCTTGCTGCTCGCCTGAAACCCCCACAACCACCCCACTTAGGCCCTCTAAATCTGCTAAATAACCCACAGCCTCAGCAGGTTTGAGATATCCCGCCGCCAAAACACTCATGGCAATAACCTCCCCCCCACCCACACGTTTGAGCGCCTCTTCACATTTCTGTTTGGAGGGGCACATTTGAAAACCCACTTTGTTAAACGAAGCCGTTAGGGTTAACTTGCTCAAATCAATATTCCAATCCATAAATTTATCCACAAGAACAGAAAAATTACGTGTCTCAAACCCCGGACGAACTTGGCGTCTCTCCAAGAAATCTATATAGCCCCTAAAGAGCTCCTCCATATTTAGTGCTAAGGCCATATCAGTAACAATCTCATGGAGCATAAACGCCTCAATCTCCCCCTTACCGCCTGCGGCTGTTTTTATGCGTGATAACTCGTAGGCTACATAGGTTTTGAGCACCGATAAGAGATCAAAACGTGCCAGCCCACCTAAATTTGAAGCAAGAACTTTGATATTGGACGAAAAAATCATCTCTTGGGCCAAATTCATAGCTAACCCCGACACCCCGCCTGTTTGAGTGGCCCGTCGAACGTATTCATAAGCATAAGGCGCAATGGCATATAGACGTAGTTTGGAGGCGTTTGTGTTTTGTAGTTGTTGTATTATCGATAGGGTGATTTCATCAACGCTAAACATAAACCCGTTTGCGCCGCACTCAACTGCGCGCTCAACTATACGGGTTGCTTGCTGGATACTTTTCTGGGTCTGCTCAAAGGGGCGCGCTCTTGCTTTTTGCTGAGAGAGATGGCTAATGCCATGGAACGGATTGTCACCAACCAGGAGATTTAGATTATTGTTCATGCGCCTGCCGCCTTACCTGCTCTAGGAGATAATCCACCCTTAGAGTATTTTTAAAACTCGACTGCACGGGCTCTCCAGAAATTATAGCTTGGATGAAGTGTTGATTTTCCCGATAATACTCCGGTCCACCTAAAAGAAAAGAAACATTATCCGCCAAATCATGACGATACCACCGCTTTGGCTCTGAGCCAGTTAACGTTAATTCTACCTCATCATCATTAACGTTTAAAACACCCTTTGAACTCCGAATGGATAGACCAAACTCGGGCATGCGATAGTTACCTCTACACCAAGAAACCTCAAAATGCCCCAAAAGGCCCTCTTTGTTGGTGACTCCAAATCCCACATCATCCTCCGAACCCGGCGAAATCTGCGAATTAACCCTCACATCGCAAACTTTTAGATCCCCAAAAAACCATTCTGCCAAATCAACCACATGCGAACCCAGATCCTCAATAACGCCCCCCCGCGTCTTTGATAGAGTCGAACCCTTGGCAACCTCTGCAAAATCTGATGAAAACGCATACCCATCAAACGACTCCACCTCACCTAACACCCCCAAATCTAGGAGATGTCTAGCTTGATTAAATGTAACCCCAAACCGCTTCATATAACCCACCATAGTTACGCCACCTCGCATCTGAGAAAGCGAACAAAGCTCAACCGACTGACCATAACTAGAGGTGAGCGTTTTCTCAACAAATAAATTCTTCACAAGACCCCTATCATAAATCTCTTTGATTATACGATAATGAGACGGTATGGGTGTTAGCACATAAATTGCATCAAGGCCTAAACCAGCAAACCCATCAAGGCTACTAGTTATTAAAGCGCCCCTAAAAGCGCGCTTAGCTATGTTACGCATCAAACGGCTCTTATCACACAAAGCCCGAACCTCTACATTGGAAAAAGTGTTTAGAAGACAAGCATGCATAATACCCATCTTGCCCAACCCAACAACACCTATCCTGAGCCTAGAACCAGACATAATTTTCACTCCAAAATTTAATCCTCAAAAACTATGCATCAAAGGTCACACAAATGCACTATTTCTCATTTGGCGCTGATGTTGCTAAGTATTGTATGTTGGTGCGTAATAATTTTATTATGCAGGGTTGTATTTTTGTTTATGAGCCAAATTATAGTGCAGATTCGTGAAGAATTAAAAGCTAATGTAGACTCACAAACTAAAGCAGGGGGCAAACGTTATTTCAAAGAAGCTATCACAATCTATGGTGTCAAAACCTCTATTGTACATAAGATCAGTTGCAAAAACTGGCCAAAAATCGAGCGGTTGCCTAAAAAAGATATTTTTGCGCTTTGTGATGAGCTTTTTAGTTCGGGGGTTATGGAAGAGGCGTTTATTGCTGCATATTGGTTGCCAAAAATTACTGAACAATTTGAACAAAAAGATTTAGTTATTTTTGAGCGCTGGATTGATTGCTACCTTGATAATTGGGCTGTCTGTGATAGTTTCTGTAATCATACGGTGGGTAATTTTATGATGAAATTTCCCAATCAAGTAGAAGTCCTTATGGGTTGGGCAAAATCTAACAACCGCTGGCTCAGACGCGCCGCGGCAGTAACGTTAATTGTTCCAGCAAGAAAAGGGCTGTTCTTAGAGCAGGCTCTCAAAATCAGTGATCTGCTATTAGTTGACTCTGATGATTTAGTGCAAAAAGGCTATGGTTGGTTGCTAAAAGTACAAACAGAAAAATATCCCAAGGAAATATTGGCCTACGTGATGAAAAACAAATCAACTATGCCCCGAACAGCATTAAGATATGCAATTGAGAAACTATCCAAAGAACAAAAAACTCTAGCCATGAAAAAAAACTAAACAAACACACCACAAAGCACAATTTGATCGGAGATCTTTTATGAGGTCAGCAAACGGTACCTAACAACAACAGCTTTGATAAAATTCGTTGATATGCTTCTATCTTAAACGGTGAGGTGCAAAAAATTATTGCGCCATCCATTTTATCCCGCAACACATCCCAGCTGTTCTATGTTAGGTTTCAAAAGTAAAACTTTCTGCTAAAATCCGCTTCATTATCCCTAAGCCGTGTCTGAGTTTGAGTTTTTTTTCACCCATTCGATTTCGATAATCTATGGGGACTTCCATGATGCCATATCCTCTGCGCTCAACGGTAGTGTTCATTTCGGCTTCTACATCAAAGCCTTTACTTTTAGGTTTCCAGCCGTCTAGCGCTTCGGTTCGCACCACCCGTAGCCCTGAGAGGGGATCGCCGAGGTTTATTCCATTCATAACCAGCTGAGCAAACGCCAAGAGTTTGTTGCCCACATAGAAGGGGTTTGTGATTGTTTTTGAGAGATTGTATTGTCCCTTAAAACGATTCCCAATGACCATACCGACCCTTGGATTGGCTTCTAAGAGCTCTATCATTTGGGGGATATATTGGGCTGGGTAGGTATAGTCGGCGTCGGTGAAGACAATATAGGGAACCTTGGAGGCTAGGGTTTTTATGCCCTGAAACATGGCGTCTCCTTTGCCGCGTCCTTCTTGGAGCATTACATCTGCGCCCATGTTTTTAGCTATCTCGATGGTTCGATCGATACTGTTGCCATCAATCACCACCATGTAGGGGTTGTGTAGTATTTTTTGCATCTCACCTATAGTTGGTCCTATTCCTTCTTCTTCATTTAGTGTTGCAATAATTACTGAGATATTTGAGCTTAGTTCAGTTACCACAGAAAAAGTCCTCCAAAACCCAAATCGGCACTAAGAGTTACTCGGGGAAACGAACTTTTAAAGCTCTACGGATGTGATATCTCGAACAAACCCCAAATGTTCTATCTAAAACAAACAAAGGTTGACAGTATATTCAAGGGTTTTTGTGTCAGAAACATCGTTATTTAGGGTCTACTGTATGCTTTAGAGGCGTAAGTCACAGTAAAAAGACAGCGTTTTTTATCAAAGCAACAGATTAAACCACAAAAAGTTCGTTTAACATAACGGCCCAGACGGCCTTGTGATACAACTTAACTCCTGACATGTTATAGCCGTTTATATGTATGCTGTACAAATCACACATCTATTGTTATACAGCTACACATCAACGCTTCTACTATTCTTAGCTATTGAATGAGTTAACATTAACGTGAGATGCTGCTTGGACGCTTTAGCGCCAGAGTGTCTAACAAACATGATACTAAGTGAATTAATGGCGGGCAATTTTGTTGCTAAATTGAGCCGCTTTATCGATGAAGGAAAAATCGTAGGCGGTGATTGATTTTGAGTTTATTTAATTACGGGGTTCTGATTGTGTGCGCTAGGGCTTCGGTGATATATTGAATGTTTTGTTGTGTTATTTGATAGTGCATAGGTAAACACATTACCTGTTTTAGTACCCGTTCAGCTGAGGGCATATCACCCATGCGGGTTCCATGAGCCTCTCTGTAGTAGGGGTGAAGATGGCAGGGCGGATCATAGATGTGTCCGGTTTCGATTTTAAATTTCTCCTTGAGCATCATAGCCGCTTTTTTACGATCAACTCTCTCGGTGAGCCTTATTGGATACTTGTAGTAGCTATGCCAAATGTTTGGCGGAGTTCTAAACAGGCTAATCCCCTCAACACTCTCCAAAGCTTTTTCATACCCCTTAGCGATCTGATTGCGTTTTTGTAAAAATTCATCTAAATGCTCAAGTTGATGCAAACCCACAATCGCTGCAGGCTCACTTAGCCGCCAATTATCTCCCAACATTACCATTTGCCGATTAGCATCCTGACCACAAGAACGTATACACCTAGCCCTCTCTGCAAGCTCACTATCATTTGTTAAGATCATACCGCCCTCACAGCTTGTCATAACCTTGGTAGGATAAAACGAAAAACACCCCACATCACCAAACGTTCCCGCTTTTTGACCATTAAGCGACGCACCATGCGCATGTGCACTATCTTCTAAGAGAAAAAGATCTTTCTCCTGACAGAATTCTCGAAGCTCTTCTATCTGCGGACAGATCAAACCCGCAATATGCACCACAATAACCCCAACAGTCCTTGGAGTAGTTTTGCGCTTAACCTCCTCTATGTCAATACAGAGTGTATCGGGGTTTATGTCCACAAAAACAGGTTTGCCACCCGCAAAAAGAACACTATTAGGTGTTGAAACAAACGTGTTAGTCGGCACAATAACCTCTCTACCCTGAAGCTCAAAATGCCGCAATACCACATCCAACGCCGCTGAACCAGAATTCACCGCAACCGCATATCTAGCATTATTGTAGGCTGCAAATTCACACTCAAACTCTCGACAAAAAGGCCCATCAGTTAACTGTCCACTGCGCAACATCTGCGCAACATCCGCCAAAATGGCTTCTATAACATCGCTTGAAAAATAAGGAAACGCAACCGAAATATCTAACAATTCTCATGCTCCTACCAAGGTTTTCCGCCGGTACAAAAAAGATAATCAACAACTGAGAGATTAGGCACAAATCCCTCCATAATCTGAGGATATATGGGCTGAGTGAATTCTTGAAAAATAAGCTCGATACCCTCTTTTTCAAAAAGCGTTCTGTTAATATAGCCCTTACCGCCAACACCAGCAAGCTGAATATCGGCATCAACTTGTTTACATTGGGCAACGAGTAACTCGGTTTTTTTACCCTCTGCATGCAATGAGGAACCCCAAATCAAAGGTTTATCTATATTGAGAAACCCCATAATGCCGTCTATGAGGTGCATGTTTAGATCTATTAGGTGATCCCATTCTCGCTCATAGGTTTCCTCAAAAAAACCTGAATAGTCATTCCAGTAGGGTGCTTTGCAGTAGCTGTGTTTTAGAGTAGCCCAGTGTTTGTGTTTCCACCGTGGAGCACTCTTGTTAGCGATTTTTGCTTCTTTGATAAGCAGGGGTTTATTGGCGTGTTCTATGGGTACACTGAGCCATCGCACACCCTCAGTGGTCATTATTCGATTTCTGCTAATAAAGCCCTGGCGCTCAAACTGGATATTATCTTCGATGATAAATAGGTCTGCGCGTCGCATTTTATCAAAAAATCCCAGCCAGGGCAGATAGTTTGGTTGGTGGCCCGCGGCAATCATGGTATTATATCCTCAAAGCATGCTTAAACGTTCAATATAGCGCACAACCTCAAAGGCCTCTGCTGCTGGCAGACTAACCTGACTTCCTCTAAACGATGCCAGATTCACCATTGATTCGTAGGTAATGTAGCGCTTTGTTTTTTGTGAAAAATGGCACTTAAGAGCCATCCACTTCTGATTTACACTGGTTGTTATATCAACAAAATATGTTGGTGAAAAGTTTTGCGTAACTCGTGGAGTTTCATATGCTAGAATTTGAGGTGCATTTCTAAACGCAGACATAGATGCCCAGCCAACTTGACGGTGGTCTTGGTGAATATCGTTTATGGTGTGGGTGAGAATAGTTTCAGGTTTGTTGGCTATGTAGAAGGCCTCTAGAAAATCTATTGCTTGCCTTGAACAAGGAATTTCAGTATCTGGAAAATCGCCAAAATAAACCTCTTTGACACCTAACATAGCCAGGGCTTCAATGCTCTCTTTGGGTCTAACCTCAGGGTTGCCGCTGTGTTCACCCTTGGACATAAAAACGGCTATAACCTTTTTTCCTAATTTAGATGCAGCTCGGATGGTCCCGCCACAGCCTAACTCTATATCGTCGGGATGCGCACCTACTGCTAAAATAGTATTTGCTCTAAGCACCAAAGATAACCTCCATAAATATCGATTATGTGTTCATTTTAAGCCATAAACTCAGATAACGTTCATGGTACTGTAATCTATTTGTTGTTTGATTTAAAATCCACAATTCAAAAAATAAATTGCCGTAATAATTATTTCTTTCTATATCGTATTCTAATTGAATGTTGATCTCGTGTACTTTACCGTTGAGGGTAAGAGACTCCACATAGCCCTCCGAGTCAAATTCAAAAGATACCTCAATAGGTAACTCTACAGTCTGATTATCAGTTGTAGAAACTCTAAAACTCTCCAAAGACCTCAAAGAACTACTGCTATGATTAAAACTATCTGGCCCCGACTGAGTCACATCACGAAATTTCGCCTCAACACTATAATCAGCATCATAACCCAAACGATTAGTAACTTCTATGAAGAGTTCATAGTTTTCGCCTGAGGTAACATTTGAGGGATAATCCGTTTTATGATTTGAACTAAACAATGCCATCTCAGTGAAGTGCTCGGTTTGTGGTGCAATCACAAACTGTGGCAGAAATGGCGAAACAACAAGCAACACCACAACAATACCAATAACAAGGATAATTGCTCTATTACGATAAAAACTCATATGCATACTCTCCTCTATGGTTTCTGCTAAATCTTAATTAGTTGCTCATCATTTTGAAACTGATTGGCTAATCACTTTTGGCAATGCAGAGTTCTTCGAGAATTTTTCTCTTCACCGTAAAATCGTTGAGACGTTTTTCCATACTTTTGCTACATCGTGCGTATTCTCTATAGGCATCCAAATAGTTCTGACCTTTGCTGGTTAGCATATAGATCTGCTGACTATCCTCAAATCTGATAAGAGACGCACCGGCGATTTCATTTAGATAGCGTTGCAGAACTTTGTAACTCAAATTAGCCTGGTACATAATTTGAGTTTTTTTAGCTTCTCTGCTAACCACCGATAAAATATCGGCAATTATGTCTAATCTATCTCGATAATTAACCAAACAAACAGCCCTTCTTAAACCTCAGAGGTGTAGCCAGCCTCTGCCATTTTTCTTTTTAGGTTGTTTTGCTCTATGAACCGCGTTGTTATTGCTATAGTATTCTACAAATTTCTCATTTTTGGACTGTGGCTTTGCAATGTTGTCTTTGACGAATTTATTCCATCCTCCCACATGCGGATCGGGGGGGATGTAGCGTTCAGGATTTGAGATTTCATGCTGTTGGAGTATATCTTTAAAATTAAGTGCCTTAAAATCGCGCGTCGCATGAATTATAGTGCCCTTATCAATAAAAAGAGCGCTATATTCATCGCCCGCTATCCCCTCGGCACGAATTTTATCATCAACTCTTTCCTGCCAGAGCCGTTTCCACTCAATTTTTAACTCGTCAACGAGTTCTTTTTGTTTTAGAACCATAGGTCAATATTCCCTTCATGATAGAAGTGGATCGAAAAATTATTTTAAATTAACAAACAAAACAAGGTGAGGCTTAACTACCTCAACTATAGATTGAAAGCAAGGTTTTATTTAAACTGCAAGGATATACTGTTCTAGTTTTATTTAGAATTTGCAAAATTTTTCTGTATTTTATCCAAATTTTTAGGGGCCAAAATGTTATTTGACATAGAACACTAAGGTTAAATATCGATTTAGTATAACGCGGTTTTTCACTGATTACATTATCAAGGTGGCACTTTAAAAATATCTGCTCGGTGTTTTGCCGCCTGTAATTATTAGCTGTGAGTGGGTTTTAACCCATTTAGCGTTTAATATGAAGTCTAAGTATATGCTGTGATTTTGCGGTAAGGTTCTGGACGCAAACAGATATATCACACGCTCCAGTCTGTCCAAAAAATAGCTTTTACAATAGGCTACACTATACACAACGTATGTTTTTATGCGTTGCATGTTGTGGTCTAGCTGTAACCTGAGTTTTTAGACAGTTTTCCCCGAATTACTCCGTAACCAAATACATTCTCTCCGTAACTTTAATTTTTGATATCAACCGATTGGTTGCATTCTGTTACTCTTTGCACAACACAACCGCTCAAATCCTGATAGTTGATCCCATACACAATTAAAACGTTTTATATGTTGACTCAATATGGGTGATTGGGTTGCTGTGAATTTACAACATTTAAATCCAACCGACGCCTTAGTTTTTGTAGTGATTCTCAATGGCAATATCTGTTACTGTTAAAGATATCTACTCAGAAAAATTCAACGCTGTTTTTGAAAATGACACTGCGTCAAAATGCTTAGAGAGCTTCAAAAAAGACATGCCCCCAGTTCTAGCAGTTTTAGATGACAAAGGCAACTATACAGGGATGGTAAGCCGGCGCTCAGTTATACGAAGCAGACTAGACCTAACCCGGCTTAAAGTCAAAAATTTAATGACTGGAGCTGCCAAGGTTGGTCTAGACGAATCTTTGAGTCGTGTAGCAAAACTAATGATTGGCAGTGGCGTGCGACAACTACCTGTACTTGAAAAAAACAAAATTGTCGGTTTTATCACCGATGAAAATGTAATCCACGCATTTGCCGAAGCGCCTTGGGGTAATGCACCCGTCGAATCAGTTATGACCCGTGCACCCCACACAGTTGAAACAAACCGTAGCGTCGGAGCCGTCTTGGGGATAATGCGCGAATTTGGCATATCCCATGTTCCTATCATGGAACGCGGTCGTCTTACAGGTATGATTAGTATACAAGATATCTTTGAAAGTCTCTACTTTCCCCCCAAACGCATGGGGAACACTGATTTTGCAGGTGACCGCATAGCTACCTTAGGTATTGCTGCTAAGGCCATTATGAGACAACCCGTCATAACGGTTGATAGCAAAAAATCTATCCATGACTGCGAAGCTTTGATGCACTATCACGACATATCTTGCCTCTGTATTATTGATGGTGAACGTCTAACGGGTGTAGTCACAAAGCTTGACTTCTTAGAGCCCATAAGTCAGATGGAAATAGCTGAACATCGCTTAACAATCCAGTTTAGTGTTAAAGATATAGAAATCAATCCCGAGCAACAACAATTTATGATGGACGAGTTTGATTCATTTGCCCGCCGCTTCCAAGATGCCTTCCAACGGGGGTCACTGTTTGTATACATGAAAACACATCGCGGCACCAATCTGCGCGACACCCCAATGGTCCACTGCCGACTCCAATTTCGAACCACAAAAGGCGGCTTTGTTGCAGCAGGTGAAGGCTGGGGCGTAGAACCAACCTTCAAAGTCGCCCTTGACCGCCTTGACCGCCGCTTGTTGCGAAGCAAAGAACTCTTATCATACAACCCAAGATTCGCACGAGACTATCTGCGCAAAATAGGATTACACTCAGAAGAAGATGAATAACCCTCCCCGTTTTATATCCGCCTACAGTATGGTTTGATTCCAAAAATAAACTCTACTGTAGGTGTTGTTGATATCAAATCTTGCATCATCAAAGACTATATCAAAATCTAAACCATACAACTCGATCAGTTTACCAATGTTCTCCAATATAAGCGGTGCTTTTTCATCCTCCGCCCAAAGGCCCCAGATGGTATCTTCTAAGTGGTGCTTGTTGCGCCGCATACCCCAACCGTAATCTGAGGGTAAAACCAGTACCGACCGAGCCTGCTCACCGCTATCTATGATTTGAGGCGTCGCAATCGTATAGTTCCAAAAATCCTCCATAGCGCTGAGGTGCTCCTCAGAGAGGATTCCATAGGGGTTATCCTCAGGGTAGGTCGGATGATTGAAAACCACCACATATTTTGCTCCAGCATCATATGCCAAAATCATCTCTTGATAGATCGCATGTGCACTCCCAATGTAGGGTGGGTCATAGTATGTCCAAACAATAATAGCGCCCCAAGTTTTATTTTGCATATTTGCCGCACCCCGACAGAGCGCAATTTGCTGTATAGAATTTAGCTGCCAACCCAACTCTGCATACACCACATCATAACCTGCAAGATAATCCCACCAATAGAGCCCATAATCCGCAGTAAAGGTCAAAATCGATCGACTTTTAAGATCTATCATGCTGTTAGTTTGAGTTATATTTTGCACAAAACGCTCTGCGGCATCACTATAACTAGCGGCGTTGCTAAACATCATTTGCGTATCAAGTTGCTTACCCCCCGGTTCATCGTAGAAATAAACCCCCAAAAAACTCCCATTCCAACGCGACGGAGCACTATCAAGCCAACTTTGATGCCACGGATAAGCAACCCGCGAAATAAATTCAAAATACACCGTAAATTTCAAACCCGCCTGAGCGGCATAATCACAAACCTCATTTAGAGCGTCTTCATCAAGTGCTAAATCATGAGAATTTATCAAAAAAAAATTGGTACAACCTTTAACTCTATCAATTAAAACTTTTGCTTCCTCAGCAGTTTGACCCCCAAAAGAGACCCCAAAATAAAACTCGTTTAAAACTTCACCCTCCTGCGCGCTTTGTTGTTGATGCATACCAAAAACAACTGCGCCCGAGAGTCCTACGATAGCAATTAAGAAAAGACCCCTAACTTTATACGGATGTCTCCCCACAGCCGCCAAAAAAGACTCACCCTTGGATACATACACAAACCGCTCCCAAAACCATACACTCCACCAAAAATGCTGAACCTGCAACCAATGCAGAACACCCCACTTCACAGTTGAATCTACCAAAAAAAGATAGCTGTAAACGTTAAAAAGCATTTGCATCCTCCCTCAACCAATACACACAAGCAAAACAGCCCAAACCAGACAAAAAATACGCCATTGAGTGTTCAGCCGCAAAACAATACTCAACACATCAAACCCTGCAAACAATATCAACCGTTAAGATTTGTCAAAACTCGATGCGCTCAATGACGTGCTTCAGATCCCCCTGGAATCTATGATGTCCGCTTGACACATGATAAATTTAAAGCAACAATGGGCTGGGAAGATATGGTGTATGGTATTGTGAGCTTATCTGTTATGGTTGTTTGATTTGTTCTGCGAGTTGGGTGATCTGTATTCTGAATTTTTCGCGCATTTTGGTAAAGCGCATCGCAGCTGATGGATGAATGATCTCAAAGTATTTGATGCCCTCGATTCGTTGGGTCTCTTTTGCTGAGGCTCCCAGTAGTACGACGATTTTGGGTTGAATAAGGCGAATTTGTTCCTGCAGGTAGGGGTGGCATGCGGCAACTTCGTCAGGGCTTGGTTTACGATTTTTAGGTGAGGTGTGTTTGACAATATTTGTTATAAAGAGGTCCTCTCGTTGGATGTCAAATTCAGCAAGGGTTTTAATGAGGTATTTGCCTGCTCGGCCTACAAAGGGTCGACCTGTTTCGTCTTCTTCAGCGCCGGGATTTTGTCCCACCACCATAACCTTGGCGTTGTGGGGTCCCTCACCGGGAACGGCATGTTTTGTGCCCTGCCAAAGTTGACATCGTCTGCAAATGCAAACCTGTTTGTTTAGTTCATCTATTGTCATAGATATCCCTTGTTGTTGGGTGTATACAATCACACAGGCTTAAAAAAACCTGTAGCCTATTGTTAATCAAGCTCTTATCTGCAAGCGACAGAAACGGCTGCTTGAACTTTTAAGCAAGGAAGGTTATGTGTTGAAACCAATTTTAGAATCCGTATTTGGAAGTGCAGCCCAGGTTCTAATCCGTATAGCCTTTGTCTTTGAACCCATAGCACCCACAGTAATATCGGTGTTTATAAATCAAAGATTACATCGCTACAAAGAAGGCGGGATAGTTAGCAACTACAAAACACATACAAAACGTATAGGCAGATATCACTATCGCATAGAAATTAATCTCTATCTAACGGATTGGCAGGCCGCAAATCTTGCAGTTAACCTATTGCCTACTCAGTTAAACATTTTTAGGAGGTGGTCTAATGACTAAGCGGATACATGAAAAAAAAGGGCACATGCGAGTGATTGTTGACCTTGAAGTTAATGATGAACTGATGGATGTCTTTAAAGACACAATGTCTAAGGCGTCCATACGACTGCCCGACCTATTAAGACGAGGCAACACAGAAAAAAATAACGTCAAAGTAACATACTAAAAACGCCTCATACGCTTCAAACCTCAAACTCAGCAATTTAATTGTTTAGTGGTTTGTCTATTTCTATCCCAATTACTGCTTGAGAAAACAACTTTAGCTAGTATAAAAGTTTCCCAATTTGCCGGACTATAGAGCGATTCAAACAGGTTTTTCCTTGGCCGGCTCTTGGCCTTTTGGGTCTATGATCGTGCTTGTGTCTTGCTTTAGTGTTCCATCGATTGTGATGTGCTGATCTTTGATCTTCTCTATGCGTTTTTGGTAGAATTGTCTGCGTTTGTTTCCATCTTGTCCTAGGCGTTGGAGAAATGTGGAGCTGGTGTTTGGTGATAGAGTTGCTGCGGGCTAGTCTACGCAGATAAAAGTGCGTTTGTAATGGGTAAGCATGCGGTTGGCTGTGATGGAGGGTTTGATTATTCGTAGTGTTGCGATGTACCCCTTGAGTGTTGGGCAAGATTATTGCTTTGCAGTCTACCTCTCATCGGATAACAGGGCAGTCTGCTCATAGTAACTGTTGAATCTGAAAAACTCTGCTGTATCATCGGACAAGATCCTCTCTTCTTTGAATGCGACCGCCAAATCTACCCACTACCCATCAAGCACACGAAGAGTTCTCAAACTCCTAAAATCAGCCCTCGAATTGGGTGTGAATAGCAAAGGCTTCTATTCAATATTTACCGTCAAATTTTGATAGATTGGATATAGAAAATAAAAAGTGTGTGATGATGTCAAGTCTATGTGTAGGGTGTGGTTGCTAGACTAATTCGCCGATGAGTTTGAGTCGGCTAAAGGCTTCATCTCGATGCGGTGCCATTTCAAGGTCTTCTGTTAAGTCTTTGCCGGCATTATGCATACCCATGTGTTCACCATCGATCCAAAAACTGTTCTCAGATACATCATAGACTTTACCCTCGCAGGCTATCCAGGCGGGTTTACCGTCTTTACCGTTGTTGATTTCAAGTTCTTGACGGGTTATTTTTTGAGACAAAATATACACCTATAATAATTATCTAAATACAAACACTTAAGGTTTAGGGATTTCTGTTTCGCCGGTTATGCGTCGGTTTTGTGGAAATACGCTTATTGTGGGGGTTGGGTTTCTGGGTCTTTTTTTTCTTTTTTCTCTTGATAGGCGCTGTTTAGTAGGTCTCTGACACGGTTAGTTATAACTGGGCCAAGGCCATGCACTGCTTTTTCCCAATCATCTATGTTTATGAGTGCATTCATTGGGGTTTGATAGGAATCTAGAATGGCTGTAGCCTTCTCTCGTCCAATGCTGGGTAGACTTGCAATGAAGTATATCTGTGCATCTGAGAGGGTGTCGCACTTTTTGAAAGCATGAACCACTGCACTGCGTTTTTCTACGATTTGTTCTTGGCGTGCTGCGGTGTAGAGAAAGTCGATGGTTTCTTTTTGGTTAGCGGTGTTGATTATGGCGATGCCGTTTTTGGCAAGGTTAAACATGGCGCCCCAGATGGCTTGCGGTTGAATGTTGCTGTATTTGTAGATGATGGGCATATAGCCTTCTAAGACGATGAAGGATTTGGGGTAAACATCTCTTAAGCGAAAGAGCTGTTCAAAGAGAAAGCGGCGGGTGAGGGTATAGACGAAATCGCTGACGGTTTTGCGCTCTACTGCGCATTGATCGCTTAGGATGTAGTCGCCTTTCTCAAGCATCTCTGTTTTAATTTGAGCGCCTTTTTCTGTTAAGCCGGTGGCGATCTTTTTGGCACTAGACGCTTCGCGGCTGTCGATGATGATTGTTGGTTCGTCAGCTTTGTTTTTCTCTTTAACAAACGGAAGCAGGGTTTCCATAGACATAACCTCCTAGTTTGTAGGTAGTGGGTTTTCTATCTTATAGGCTAACCGCATAGCGAATAAAAAAATGGCGCTTGGGTTGTTTACTGTGTTATTGGCGGCTCTCTTTTAGGATGGCGGCTACGGTTGCAGCAGTTTTGCGTCTGCGTCGAATAGTTGTAACTATGGTGACAATAATGATCAGGGCTACTACAATTATGGCTATGGTGAGCCAGGGTGTTGAGGCGGGATCCATAAACGTTATTGATGGTAATTGAGCGCTGATGGTCTGTCTGCCTTGATCGGTTTGGCAGGTTATGATCCAGATGTCGTCTTGGGATTTGCTACTAAATGTTGCGGCTTTTCCGTCTATTTTTATCTGGAGTGATTGGGCATTGTTGATAATTTCTTTGGACATATAGATGTTGAGGGGTGTGGAGGTTTGGGTTGTGTTTGTATTGAAGCTAAGTGTCTGAGTTGCTGTGTTGTATTTTAAATTGGTTATGATTGAGTTTGAGGATGCCGCAAAAACGTTTCCTGAGGAATCTGTTGTTAGTGCAAGGCTTATGGTGGTATTCATCCAGCGTAATGTGTCGTTTCCTGACCAGTGCGCAGAGAGCAGATAGCTACCGGTTGTCTTGGGGATCCAAGGTACACTAAAACTACCATCAGCACGGGTTTGTTCTAATGCAAAATCTTCCCAGTTCTCACCATTGTCTGCGCTACTTCGTATAAACACTCGCGCGTTGGGAATGGCACTGTTATTGTAACTTAACATACCGCCTACCTCAACTCTGAGGCTATTGGCAGAGATACTTCTGCAGGAAAACTCTAAATCAGGTCTAATGGTAGGTTCTGGTTTGGGGGTGGGCGTAGGGGTTACGGTTGGTTCAGGAGTCGGCGTTGGCGTACTAATCGGATCAAAATTAATCGCTTGAAGAGAACTGATCGGTGGCATAGCAGACACCGCGGTATAATTTTGTTTTTCTGTGTTTATTGCGGGCATCAGAGAAGAACCCAAAACCAAACAAACTGATGACAAGAGAACGACCACAAATAAGCCCAACAGTTTAACCTTTGACATATAGGACACCATTTGCTAACCCATTCAGCTATCCAAATATAGACATTTAAAGTTTTGCAAATTAATGGCCACAAATTTGCCTCTCTACCCATAATATAACCTTTTTAGCTCCAACGCTCACTCTAAAAATAAGTCAACATGGACCAAGTTAGCAATGGTGTTTTAGGTTAATTTTTGGTTGGGTTTTGGTTTGATTTGTAGGATGTCTTCTATGTATGCTCTTAGGGGTTCTGCTATGCTCCATGCTTGTGCAATGCAGCCACGGGGTATGTTTGGGGGGGCGCCGTCATAGATTTCGTTTATGGTTCCTATGCCGTTTTGGTGGATGTCTTTTGTGAATAGGGGTAGAATTAGGGTGTCTAGTGTTTGTTTTCGTGTTTGGATGGAGTAGTCGTTGACTTTTAGATATGCGGTTATGTATGGTCCAAGTAACCATGGCCATATGGTGCCGTTGTGATAGGCGGCGTCTCGGGTACGGCGGTCGCCTGCACATTTAACTATAAACTTGGGGTCATTTACTGATAGGGTGCGCAGTCCATGGGGTGTTACGTGTTCACGGTTGACGACATCAACAATACGGCGGCTGGTTTCTTTATTTAGCATAGAGTATTCAAGTGAGACGGCAAAAATTTGATTAGGCCGTATTGAAGCATCCGCGGCGTTTGGTTCAAGCACATCATAGAGGCAGCCATAGTTTGAGTTCCAGTATTTCTCATTAAAACTCCTATGGGTTTGCTCAGCTATATTTGCATAGTGTATAGCTAATTGGGGGTCATCGAATTTGTCAGCTAGTTTCTCCATGATTTTTAGGGTATTGTACCACAAAGCTTGGATTTCCACGGCTTTACCTGCTCGGGGTGTAATAATTTCGTCCTCTACTACTACATCCATCCATGTGAGACGTGGGCCATGCATAAGTAATCCATCATTGGCAAGTTGGATACCAAAAAGCGTACCTTTTTGGTGGCGCTCAATTATGCGTTTGAGGTTTTCCCAGAGTTGAGTTTTAACAAAGGGGTAGTCATTGGTGTATTTGAGGTATTGATGTACTGCGTTAACATACCAAAGGGTGCCATCAACAGTATTGTAGCTGGGAACGCCTGTTTTATCGGCAACAAAGTTGGGGATTAATCCATCTTTGAAATATTGCATAAAATTTTGCAGGGTATCTTTGGCCTCAGCAAATCTGCCGGTGATCAACATTAAACCTGGCAGGGATATGAAACTATCTCGGCCCCAAGGTTCAAACCAGTAGTAGCCGGCGATGATTGATTTTCGGTTGTTTGTGTTTTGGACAATAAAGGTGTTGGCGGCAAGCAGGATTGTGTTTAGCCACTCACTCTGCGGCACCTCAGGGTGAGTTTGATAAAAGTTTTCAAGAAGAGCTACTTTATTGTTTAATTCAGCGGTGTGCGCCTGGTTTATTTGTTGACTGGTGGTTCCTATGGAATCAATTGTTTGCCATGCGGTTTTATCCTCAAGGCTGGCGGCGCATGTGACTGCAAAATCTTTCTCTGTTTTAGCTGCAATTTGGAGTTCAAAATAACCTGGCTGAAAGAGATCATCAAAATCTGCTTCACCCCGTAGGGCTTCATCACGATAATAGAGGCGCTCTACCCAGTTGAGGCCCTCAATGAAGCGGCCCTCTGTTATGCGGCACACAATTGTTGCTTGTGGACGCATAAATCTAACCTGAAAATCTTTGTCGTGGCTTTCTTGAGTAAAGTTTAGAGGTACCCGAAGATGGTCAATGATGTTGTGGTAGTAGCGGCAGGTTAGTAGGGGGTAGAGTCGAATTTTTATGGGGGTGTCGTTGTGGTTTTTTATGTGGTAGGTTATGGCGGTGACATTTTTGAGTGTGGATAGAAAAATTGTCTTCTCTATTTCAATAGAGCCTACCTCGTAGTGGTAGGTGGGGTGGGGGTTTAGTGTGAATTTTTTGATGTGTTTGTAGCCGTCGGGAAAAATGTTGTCGTGGAATTGATTGGTGCCCAAGCGGTAGGTGTTGGTGGCTGTGAGTATGTCTTCATCGAGTTTGGCAAGGCAGACTGTTCGGTCTCCGGGTGGGTTTAGGGCTGCAACTAGTAGGCCGTGGTATTTGCGTGTGTTGATAGCGGGTACTGTTGCGGCGGCGTAGCTGCCCAATCCGTTGGTTATGAGCCATTCTTTTTCGATAACATTCTCAAACTGCTCAAAAGCGTTTTTCTGAAAAATTATGGCTGGCAACGCCATCTATATCATCAACTTTGCAACATTTTTATCTCTTGGAACGCCGAAATAGTTTGCGACTGGTACACACTTGGTGCGAAACAGTAGTAAATGTGGTTTAGTAAGTTTATACTCGGTAAGAGTTTCTGCATGTCCCATGCCTTTGGCAAATACCAGCTCAGCAGCATCGTAGACTTTTAGAAACTCTGCTGAGGCCTCTGTTTTTTGTAGCCCCACCGCATCACAACCCGTGGTTATGACCTCATCAGCTAATTTATCGATGTTACTAATCTCTACATCCTCCAAAGTTGCATCATTTATGACTGGTGCGCCTTTTACTGCATAGGTGACTTTTAATCCCATGTTTTTGAGTTGTTCAACAAGTAAAGTATCAAACACAATTTCCCCGGCATTGTCTGCCAAATATAAAACGTTTTGGGCTTTTTTTGTTAGCTCGTAGGCTTTGTCGATGTCATCTATGGCTAAGTTTTTGGTTGCTTCGCGGAGCTGTTCTGCTAGGCTCTCAAGGGTAAATTTATGTCCAGGAATATCAAATTCCATAATATTTCCCACGATGGCGCATAAACAAGCTTTTTTGAAACGTTCCTGCTGATTATAGCCTGACTCTACATATTTTTTAGTTCGCGGTAGCATTTTTAGGGCTCTTTCGTTGGCCCGTTTCTTTACAAGTTGGTAGGGGTCCTCGCAGTTGGTAAGTTTGCGGATGATGCGGTCGCGTTTGGTTCCGATTTCTGCTGCGTTTGAGGTGGGTTTAAATTCGCGGTTGAGTAATTTTACAATTTCAGCAAGACATCGAAAGCGCAACGCAGGGTTGGTGGTGGCCTGATAAACCTGGATTTGTGCCCTAGAGAGTAAGCATGATGCACATTCAGGTTCAACCTTCACGGGCTTCACGCAGACTTGACGCTGTTTGCCGCCTCAGCAAATCCCACAAGCACACCATAGGGGTCTTTGGCCTTAACTATACCGCTTGCAACCAAAACTCCCTGGGTGCCCAGTTTTAGAGCAAGAGCAACATCTTCAGCTGTGGTTATGCCTGCTCCACAGAGAAGAGTCATCTCTGGGTTAATCTGCTTAACTAATTTTGCGGTGTCAGTTATGATTTCTGGTTTGGCTTTTGAGACGCTTATGCCTGTACCAATAAGTTCCGGCGGCTCCATAGAGGTGATATCTGGGTTTAGAGCCGCTACTGCCGCGCTTACCCGGGGATTGTTGGCGCAGACACAGGAAGTAAAGTTTTGCTCACGACACAGCGCGATAGTTGCCTCGATATCAATAAGGCGGAGTTGGCGCTCAGAGTGATTGATAAGACTGCCCACAGCCCCGGCCTCTTTTAGTGCCTCAATGAGTATATGCCCTGTTGAGTTGCCCGGTTTAATGGGGTCAGTATGTTGGGCAAACACTGGAATCTCGACGGCTTGAGCAACTTTAGCTATATCTGTGGCCTGTGGCACTACAACAATGCATGCTCCGGTTTGCTTTGCGGCTTTCTCGGCCTGTTTTGCCAACTCTAAGGACCGCTTACCCGTGGATTCTAGATAGGTTTTAAAATTCACAATAATTATAGGTGATTGTAAGTTCATTTTTATTCCTCGCTTTAGCTAAAACTTTTCTGCTAATAATACTTACTCTCAAACAATCCCTAACCAAGATGCTTCCTCTCTTTTTTATCCCGTTGTTTTGGTTATAGCATGGCGATTAGTTGGCCGTTTTTGACTATGGCTGCGCGTTTGAAGCCTTTCTCGGTCATCAGTTTCATAGCGTTAACCATGGATTGATTGGTCTCTAGGTGAATAAGTGGGGTGTATTTGAGTTCTCCGGCTAAGGTTTTTTTTGGATCTTTTTGTTTTTCAATGATTTCTCTTAAGATATCGCGATCACTTATGACTCCTAAGCGGTTTTTTTGTTCGGTTATTAGAACTGAGGTGACGTTATTTTGCAACATTTGTTGTACCGCTTGTGCGGTTGTTTGAGTTTTTTCTATCTCAACGGTGGGGAGTTTGGTTCCAGCTTGGCTTGTGATTTCAGAGATGTCTATGCCGCGTTTCCAGATGTCATCTAGCATTTCGCTGACCCGTTCAATTTGTTCTGGATCGCTTGAATAGAAGGTGTCAGCTAAGTAGAAGGCCGATTCCACCCCAAAATCGCTTAGAGGGGGATTTTTAAACATAAACAGATGCTTTTTATCGATAAGCATCATGATCATATAGCTTATGGGTACATGTTTAACCTCATAGTGAGTCGCTAGTTCTTGGGCGGGTTCAAGATTATCAAGATCTATTGAGGCCATTAAGCGAATTTTTAGTTGCTCTTTGAAATATTTGGTGAGCGGGTCGTCCTCAGCAAGCCGATTAATGCTTTGTGAGGAGGTGATTATCACAATTTCTTTTTTGGCGCCTTCCAAAATCTTAACCACTCTGCTCCAGGCTTCCTCGGGATCTTTTATAACCAAGGTTTCCCCCAGTGGTACACCACTTTTTAGCTCCTCTATGCGCTTTGAGGCATCAACGCCGCTGTGCCACATCTGCACAAAAAACGCTTTGAGAACAGAGATAAACATTTTGTCATTGATCCATAACCCTTCATCTTCGAGGTTTAGCACTGAGGCTTCATTTCCAAAGGGTGCATAGAGGATAGCCTCCTCTTCATCTTTGATTAGAAAGCGGGGGAAAAATTTAGAGTTCATAGTTACATGACGCAATTTTATGTTAAGTTTTTCTTCAGCAATATTTCGATCAATGCGCTCAACCACTTTAAAATTTTCTAACGACACATCAGTTAAAATTTGAACTTGAACTCCACGATTTTGACTCGGCTCAACAGTCGCATCAAAGATTCCTGCAATGTCTTCTTGAATTAATCCCAACGAGGTTGTTAACACAATAACCTCCGATTTGGCTTCCTCTATCATATTTAGCATCTTTGAATGAATCTTTTTCTTACCCGTTACAATTGAGAATTTCGCTACTGGATACTCCGATTCGGGGGCACTAATAGACTGCCAAGCGGTTAGAAGATTTTGTTTTTGCTCATTTAGGTTTGTAACTTCAGTTTTTTTTGCAGTGATATAGTTATCAACCAAGGCTGAGAAAGGCACAATAGTGAAACGGGTGGGACGTTCAAGGGTAGCCTCAATGAAGCCTTTTTCTTGAAGTTTTTTAAATGTGCGATAAGCCTGTACACGTTCCATTTTTAGTCGTTTGGCAACAAAACTAGTGGATTGGACTCCGCTTTTGGCAAGAAACATGTACACTTGGATTTCTCGTTTAGATAAACCCAAAATTTGAAGAAACCGCATTACATCTTTTTCACTCAACTATATACCGCCATCTAAAATCTAGCTGTTACTATTGATAATCAAAATAATCTACGTTGAAGCTCTTTATAAATTGTATCGTTAAAGATGCAACAAAATACAATACTGCCGCAAATCAGCCTAACACCTTCTGCTCAGAACCATACTCTGCTCTTAGTCTACGCGCCGGCGCCCAAGATTTACGAACACAACTAGGATAAACCCCCTGCCCCTCAGCAAGCAACCGCCTAAGAAAACCCAGCGTTTTACCATCATTTAAATACCCACTCCCAAAATCCCCATATGTTGTTTGGAGTTGGCAAATTTCTCTATCGCGTATCACCTTTGCAACAATCGAAGCTGCCGCAACCACTCCATAGTTTTTATCGGCTTTGTGCTCTGAGATAATCAATGGTTGAGGCATCGCCAAACACTGCTTAATATATTCGCCAAATCGTTGCGCCACCACATCTGCCGCATCCACAAACGCCTTATCCGGTTTTAGTTGCTCAATAACTTTTGCCATGGTTTGAGCTTCAAGATGATTGAGCTTATAGCACGCTGATGTACTGCGTACCGCACGATCAATTAGATACGGCGGCACTTTTATGATATGATGACTGCTAGCAAGGCTTAGAATTTCTGGATAGAGCGCTTCACGTTTCTTAGCTGAGAGTTGCTTAGAATCACTAACCCCCAACTCTAACAACAACTGCAAATTTTGCGCCGAAACAACAATACCTGCAACCACCAACGGCCCAATCACACATCCCCGCCCCGCCTCATCAACCCCTGCAACCATCATACTCTATCACAACAACGCTTCAACACTCTAAGCTATAAGCTTTCAACCCAAACAAACAAAAAACAACCCAACACCCACCGTTGCCATATCAGCTAGCAATAGTGCTCACATTTGACAATTTAGAAAAAAGTGTTACAAATCAATTTTTTGTTTTAGTTATGATGAGAAAACGGGTTGTTTGCACGTAGATTACCCCATATTCTAAACAGTTGTTAGCGTTAATTTAGTTTTTGACCTTTTAGGACAAACTACCGAACGCGAATTAGAAACCGTCAAAGTTGACCCTTTTTTGGAAACCTCACCGAGCCACAACATGCATACGTTGCGGTAAATCAACTTTAATTCCCCGCACTCATAGTGAACAATTACGCAGTATTGCCGTAATGTTGATAGTTCTTTGTATAGCCGTATTGGATGCAATGTCATTAACTTAACACTACAACGTACGTCTTACAACGAACCGTTTATTACTGTTGAAAGTATGGCATAACACATAAAAGATTGTGGTGTGCCCAATGATAACCGATACAAACGCATACA
>Ga0123356_10001923_pt1 | contig 22510 bp, 19 predicted proteins | sample TergutEmb28metaG_2_FD_92546 | JGI IMG/M metagenome (GOLD analysis project Ga0123356, IMG submission 92546) | Embiratermes neotenicus P3 segment gut microbial communities from Petit-Saut dam, French Guiana - Emb289 P3 | ecosystem: Host-associated > Arthropoda: Insects > Digestive system > Gut ...
ATATTTTCAAATATATTATCTTCAATATAATCAAGTGCTTTGTTGAGAGTTGCAACCCAGTCCATACTATCGCCTCCTTCCAAAATTATTATAGCATGGTTTTTCAAACAGTTCATGTCTTAAAATGATTTGATTTGTCCCGCAAAATATAAATTCATACTCATACCCGTTTCAATATATTCGCGCCCAAATATAAATTCCGTACCTTATATTCATTAAACAATTTCCATTTTCATTTCAATTTCATCGCGTCCAAGGAATGCGAACGCAGCCAAATATATGGTTTTACCGCGACCGATGTACTTTGTGTGATAACTCCGCTCTTTTATCTGCACCATTCCCTCGTTCAACGCCGCTGTAAATAATTTTTCTTTTTCCGCTTGGTTTGTTTCAGGAGCGCAGTCTTTGTATTTGAACTCCATGACGTAGACTTTGTCTTCCATTTCCAAAACCGCGTCAATACGCCCTTTCGACGTCGAAACTTCAGCGTCCGTGTCGAACCCGAGCACGCTCATCACCGCGTAAAATATCGAATGATAATACGCTTCGCGGTCGATATGCAGCTGATAGGGTATAGATGCGAACAGGCTGCGCAGCAAATCGAGCATCTTCTGTAGGTCGCCGCTATGCAGCGCGTCCGTGATTTCCAACTGCGTCCGGTCGGCGTGCATGTTGCCGCTCTCGGTGAACGCCGACAACACGTGCAGGCTAAACGCTTTCCTCACCTCGCGGTTCGGCATTTCCAGAATATATGATGCTTCTTCAAATCCCGAGAGTATCACTTCTTTTATGGTGAGATACCCGGTTTGGAACAGTATCAGTTCCGGATCTATTTTGTCAAGCTCCACAGTATCGAGCATCATTTCGGTTACCCTGAGGTTTTTCATATTCGTGTACGCAGACGGCTGCTGCTTCATTATATTCAACAGGAAGCTCGGAGTGCCGCTGACATACCAGAACGCCGCGAACCGTTTTTTGAAGAAAAAGTTGAGCAGCGAAAACGGGTTGATCACGCGCGTTTTGCCGTCCCACGAATAACCGTCGTACCACGCGAGTATTTCGTCGTATAGGCTGTCGCACTTTTTGCAGCTGTCGAGCGCCTGCAGGCTCTCGATGTGCTCGCCAAAATAGCGGCTGAGTTCGTCCTTGGTGATGCCGCATATGTTCGCATATTCATTTATCAGGGTAATATCCAGCAAATTGTTGAGTTCGGAGAACAACGACGTTTTCGTGAATTTAGAAACGCCTGTAAAAAACGTAAACCGCAGGTGTTCGTCCATCGACTTCAATATGCCGTAGAAATTTTTCAATACTTTTCTGTTCTCCGATGCTGTCTCTAAGTTGTCTATATGATCCAGTATCGGCTTGTCGTATTCGTCTATCAGCACCACCACGCGTTGGTTGTATTTTTCGTGTAGTTTTCTGATAAGATATTTGAACGTATCGGACGGGACATCGTCGTCCGTATCAAATCCTTCTTTTTTAATGCGAAATTTTAATTCTTTCAAAATGGAACGTTCCAAAACGTCCGGATTTTTAGTCGATATATCGCTCATATCAATACGGACCACGGGATATTTTGCATAATCGTAGTCCGATTCGTATATCCATAGCCCACGAAACAATTCTTTATTCCCCGCGAATACTTCGCCGATAGTGTTCAGCAGCAGCGATTTTCCGAACCGCCGCGGGCGCGACAGAAAATAACAGCTCGCGCCGTTAATGAGGTTGTATATATACTGCGTTTTGTCTGCGTAAACATAATCGCCTTCGATTATTTTTGCGAAATTTTGTATTCCGAGCGGCAACTTTTTCATACAACGACTTCCTTTCATTTACACATATAGTGAAAAGGGTCAAAGTGACCCTTTTCACTTTTGGATTTATGCCTTATTTTGGATTCAGCCGTTGGCCCTCTCGAAAACGCCTTTGATAAACGGGTTGGGGTCGATTATGTCGCCGGGATTGTTGGTGATAATCGTGGGGATCGTGTTGTGGTCGTCGTAAATTTTAAGACGCATATATTCGTCCTCGTTTCGTCCCGAAAGCCCCGCGTATCCTATCGTTTTGCACAAGCTTCCGAGTATGAATTCGTTTACCGCGCAGTCGCCGCCGCACCGGGGCAGCTCAGGAATGGAATGATGCCCGCTTCTGTATAAATGCATTTGCGCAAATGACAGCCCCTGCGCCGTGATTTCGTTCAATCCCTCGCCGCCTATCGGAAGCCCGCCCTGTATTTCGCCGAGCATTTTTATCAGATCGCCTATCCCTTCGGTGCTCGTCCTGCCCTCGACTATCGCGTTGTGCAGGTTGTAGGTGCAAAGCGTGACGTCGACAAAACATGCCGCGACCGGATAACTGTCCGCAACTTCGCGCACCCTTTTATACAATTCGCTGTGCCACATCGACAGACCCGTGTGTATTTTGGTCATAATGTTGTACGGGCGGTTTCGGGGGTCCGTCTTCGCGTATTCGGTCCACGGCACGCCGAGATATCTGCCGTTGTCCCAGCCCCAGCCGTAAACTGTTTTGAGGTCGATATGCTGCATCAAAAAATCCGAGAACATCGGATAAACCGGGTGCGACGGGTCAATTTCCATGGCGTTCATGTGAGGGGCTATCTTAAAGCCGAGTTTCGCGCCGTGCTGTATATATTTGACCGCCGCCGCACTCGGGGCATAGTCCGGGTAGTTCTGGTCATATTTGAAATCGCGCCAGTTCGCCATGTGTATGAGCACTTTGTTCGGGTCGGTTTTTTGCGCGATCGCGTCGAGCACATCCGTATTGCTGTCAGCCCAGCTCACCGCCATTTTTATATCCGGCAGCCAGGCGGGCCGTTTCGACTTTTCCTTTTCGAGCCCGTATGTCTTATACAGCCACTCCCTATAGATTCCCGCGGGCACTTTCCAGCCGCCGTCATAGACGTTGATCCGCCATGTCAGCCCTCCCGCCGACTTGTTGTTGTCGAGGGGCCCGAATGCCTCGCTGATCAAAGCGATCCTGTGCGGATCCGCGGCATTTCCGGTGACAAGCTGTTTTGGCAGATACTTGTCGTCGCGGCAATGCACCCAGAACCCGTCTTTGGTTTCGCCGCCGCTTTCGAATATGATCAATCCGATTTCCCAGCTTATGGGCCATTCATATACCGCGCCGGGCTCGTTTATCGGGTCGCCGGTGCCATAGCCGCAGTAAAGCGGGTCGTCGAGCTTTACCTTCAGTCCCTGACAGGTCGGCGTGAGCGCGTATAAATCCTTGTCTATACCTTTGATGGAGAAAGCGCAGCCTTTCACCCCCGGCCTGCCCGAGGTCGCCGACGGGCGTATCAAAATATCGCCGGTTTCCTCGTCCGTCGAAATATATGTGACCCCGTCGCCGTACCAGCTGTGATACACAAATTCGGCGCGTTTTTCGGAGAGGAGGTGACATTCGACGGATCCGGTGTCCAAACGCTTCGCGCCCCCGTTTGACCAGGTGACATAAACCCCGGCTTCCGAAGGAGTTGTTTCTATATATTTCCGTTTTGTGATTTTGGATGTGAGCGAAGTGATGATTCCGTTTTCAAAAGTCGCGGTTTGGGTCGAAGTTTCAACTGTCAGCACGTTGTTTTCCAGTGTAAAAATGTCCGGCATAGATAAATTCCCCTTTCATGTTACGATAAATTTTACCACCTTCCCTATTTCGCGTGAAAATGGGGGAGATAATCCTTATGGGTCTCCAATATGCAGTCCGCGATTTTTTCGGCGGTTTGCCTGTTTGGGGCAGTCAGGTCGGCGATCAGCGCCTGTATGACCATATTCCTGTCGCCGCTAAGCGACGCTTCGACGGTCAGCGCGTGAGAGGCCGTGATGCGCTGTAAAATGGCGTTGAGCCCCGCGGGCAGCTCACCGCAGTTATACGGGTGGAAGCCCGAGCCGTTTACAAGCGTGGTCACTTCGAGTACGGCGTCCGAAGGCAGGTTTGGGACAATGCCCCCATTCGGCAGATTTACCGTCCGCTCCACGGCTTTGCCGCTGCCCAATGCCGCCATGGTCACATCGATGAATAAATCCTCATCGCGCAGCACCGAACCCGCCGCGGTCCCCTCGGGCAGCACAGTCAGCGCCTTATGCCCGTAAGCCTGCGCTTCCATTTCGGCGCATACATCGTCCCAGTGTTTCGCGTAATGCTCGAAATCATGGCCGCCGTCCACGCCGAAAGTCTTGCCGTAGTAGGCGCCTTTTGCCAGTGAGAGCGGCATGAATTCGCAGATATGGCCGTCGCCGACCGCCGGAAATGCCCCGAATGTCTCAAACAATTCCCAGGTGAACTGGCCCCCCACGCGTTTTGAAGGGTCGTTTGCCATGACATTTCTGACCCGGTCCCATACGCTCTTGCCGTTATGGGTGAACTCGGTGATCCATGTGAAGTGATTCACACCGACCGCTTTGCTCCAGGTTTCTTCGAAAGGCACCCCTATGACGTCCGCCAGCTGGCGCTGTATGGCCGTCACTCCGTAACATAACCCGATTGTCTTTATTTTGCTGTATTTGTTCAGCGCCCGGCAGTTTACCGACATGGGGTTGGTGAAATTCACAAGCAGCGCCCCCGGGCACAGCTTTTCCATGTCCGCCGCCACTTCCAGCAAAACGGGGATCGTGCGCATCGCCCTTGACAGGCCGCCCGCCCCGAATGTGTCGCCCGTGCTTTGGTATATATTGAATTGCCTGAATGCGAACACATCCCGTTCCCACGCTTTTCTGCCCCCCACTCCGATTGTCGAAACGACCGCGTCCGCCCCGCCCAGAACGTCAAGCCGGTTGACCGAACCGGTGATTTTGATTCCGGATTTGTAATACTGCGTCAGCCTGCGGCCCAAATTCAAGGCGACATCCAAGCATTTCTCGTCGATGTCGACCATTTTGATTTCCCAGTCGCCGCCGTATTTGATGACGCTCTCGACTATGCCTTTGGTAAAGTATGTGCTGCCCACTCCGAGCAATACGATATTTTTCATACTTGCAAATCCTCCCGTTTTTTAAATTATTTCAGACGCTTTTGATTATTTTTAGAATGCGCCTCTCGCAGTCTTCGCTTATCAGCGGTTCAAGGGCGGGCCCTTCCATTATTGAAACAGCCGTTTCCCTCGCCCTGTCACAGTCGCTTTTCTTGTTCCACTGGCTGTATGTCTCGCGCGAGAATATATCCGGTTCCCACACGCAGTCCCGCGCGTTTTCCGCCGTATGCGGATGAGAAGCGAAGAAAGTGTCCTCCCGCGCGCAATCCCTTATCGTTTCAAAAGCGAGATCGGCTTCGCCTGTACCGAAGCCCCGGAATACGCGTTTTAGATAACCGGCGGCTTCGTTGTCCAACACCATCTGCACCGGCGAGTGAACTTCGTCCACCGACAAAAGCCCCGCGGAAATATTGCCGGTTCGGCCCTTTGATATATTGAAAACCGCCGCGCTCATCTTCTGAACTCCCGCCTCGTATGACGGCACTTTCGCGTCGGACAGCCCGCCGCTCATCCAGAAGGGCAAGTTGTAATGACAGGCGATATCCGCCGTCGCGTTGTTTACCAACAGGCGTTCGGGGCGGCCGTACTGGAAGGCGCAGGTGCGCATGTCCAAAACCGCCATGCCGCAGGATATGCCGAAATATCTGTCCCCGTACAGAGCCGCCCGCAGAATCGACAAAAACAACTGTTCGGCTATATTTTGCGATATGGCGCCCGCCGGCGTGAGCGGATTTTTTGCGGGTTGTATTCGCAGACGAGCGAAGCGAGTTTTTCATGCGCGGCCGAAACGCCGCAATCGTTTAAAATGCGAAACGAAGCCGCGACGATGTTTTCGATATCGGAGGCCTGCGTGAATTTGACTCCGTCATACATAAAATACGCCCCCTTTTTAATACGTTTCAGTATATGATATACGGCACGAGATTGCCGGGATTGTCGGGGTCTTTTCCGCGTGAAAGCGCGAAATGGTGCGCAAACGACTGCATGACGAAGATAAAGTGCAGCGCTGTTATTTCTTTTTCGTAATCGCCGTCAAGTGAAAACGCATAATCGGCCCAATCGGCCCCACGCGGCGCCACCGCGTACACTTTCGCGCCCGCCGCCCGTATTTCTCCGGCGATTTTTCGCTCATGCTCCGCAAAGCCGCCCGAGCATACAAAAACCGCCGTTTTCGGCCCTGCGGTGACAATGGGACCGTGGCGGTATTCGAGGAGCTGAAAATAGTTCGCGTCGAACTGCGCCATTTCGATGACTATATACGCGCCCTCGACCGTCAAACCGTACTGCGCCCCGCTTCCCAGCGTGACAAGCGAATGCACCTTTGACGCATCCGCTATTTCGCGCGCTGCCGCCTCGTGTTTTAAATACAGCGACGGCGCGTTTTGCAGATATTTTTTCAGATTTTCAATTGACGCCGGGTCGCCTCCCGCAATCGCCGCGATTGTGAGGCATGCCATATACAGATTGGAAAAAAAGCGCGTCTGGCAGACGGAGCCCTCGTTTGCCCAGCCGATATTTAAGGCCAGGTCGGATTTATGGGCGAGTTCGTTTTCGGCGTATCCGATAATCGACAGCACGCGGCAATCCGGATATATCGACTTTAAAACATCGACCGCGTCGAGCAGTTCCTTGGTGCGCCCGGAGCGCGACGGGCATATGAAAACCGGATTGTCGTATGCCCCGCGAAATTCATCGGGGCATAAAACGACCTCCGACGCCTTCACGGCATAGGCGCGGCGCCCTGTTTTTTGCTTCATCGTCTTGTGCGCCGAAAGCGACATCCAGTAACTCGACCCGCAAGCCACAAACACGATATCCCCGGTATTTTGGCCGCTCGAAAAAAAATCGGCGATCTGAGCCCTGTTTTCTTCGATATAGCCGAGCGTTTGCCCAAGGGCTGTATATTGTTTATGTATTTCCTCATGTGACAGATATTGTTTTTCCATAATTGTGCCCCCCTTCCGTTTGATATACATATTTTAAACCAAAACCGCAAAAATGTCAAGCGTTTTGCCGGGAAAATAACGGCTTTCATAATAACTTTCAAAAAAATAAAATTCATATTGAAGTTTTCAAAAAAACATGATATAATGTCAACAAAGGGTATAGCCCGAAAATAATGAACCAGAGCAGGAAATTGAAAGGAATTAAAAATGAACATAAAAAGAACGCTTACCGGAATCTTTATTGTTTCGCTCCATGCAAAGCCTGATTGTGAAACGGCGATACTTTGCATGGAGGTTAAAAAATAAACCCTGTCGCCAATAGTATCTGCTATTTCATGTGTTTAGGTTTTGCTCCATACATTTTCAGAACATAACTTTTACTCGGAGGAACATACATGAAATATCAAAACGCGGACGCCGTATTTCCAGTCGCACTTCTTGCGGAAATTCAAAAGTACGTGCAAGACGGCATGATATATATACCCAGAGCCAAAGAGAACCGCAGGCAATGGGGAGAAAATACCGGATGCCGAAAATATATCGCGGAAAGAAACGATGCGATGCGGAAGAAATTCCGAACGTCAGACAGCATAGACGCACTCGCTGACGAATATAATTTGGCGGTGGAAACGGTAAAAAAAATTGTTTACGGCAAATAATACATAGGCCTTCATATAAAATGAGGGCTTTTTTTATGCCGAAAATTATTTAAATTGTTTTGGGTATATACATATCGTCATAAATCATGTATAATTAAATTAAAGAGGTAAAATTATGGAAAATAAAAAATATAACGTATTAAGCGCGGTTGCCATTTGCGCAAAATGCGCGCCTGCTGCGACAATTGCGAATGTCATCTTAAATGTAATAAGCGGCATTTTGGCCCCGGTTATGGTGTATGTCGTGGCTGTATTTGTCGATTCGGCAGTCACTCTTACTTCAAGCGAGCCGCACACTAAAATACTGCTTATCAGCATCGCGGCTATGGTTATCTGGTACACATACAATCAGTTAAGCCCTGTTCTCGGCAGGCTTTTGACCAAAAATACAGAGAATAAACTTAAAATCAAACTGCGTCCGCTGATGGTAAAAAAACAGGCAAGTTTAAATTTTGAATCGATGGAAAATGACAAGACGCTTGATTTGATTGAATTTGTATCTCAAAACACGGAAGCGAAATTCGTGGGGGTTATGTCAAGTTTCATTTCGTCAATGAGTTTAGTCATTCAAATGGCGGGGATTTTGTCAATCCTGCTTTCGTATGTCTGGTGGGTGCCGCTTATCTTTTTATTCGGGGCAGTCCCATTGATTGTTTTGTCGTTCAAAGGCGGGAAAAAAATATATAAGTCATACAAAAAAGTCAGCGTATTAAGCCGAACGATGAATTATCTGTCGGAAATTTTATGCTCAAGGGAATCAAGCGCGGAACGGACATTATTCGGATATACAAAGGCAATAAACGAAAAATTCAGAATAACTCACTTAAAACGCAGCAACTTGAACACAAAAACAATCGCTGTTGAAATGACTCAATCAAAGGCTTGCAGTATTGCATTGAATATATTTGTTTTAATCGCGATGTTTTCAATGATAAATCAAGTCGCGGATAAAACAATTTCGATAGGTTTATATATCTCTATTACCGGGGCTATGATCAATTTAATCGGGATTTTATCAAATGCGCTTTCGCAATTAATTTATGACCTGTCGGAATATATCGAGTATTTTAAGGATTTTACCCGGTTTTTCGCGTTGCCCGGCAATGAAAATGTACTTGAATATACAAAAAATAATGCAAATTTCGAGGGGATGATTATAAAAAATCTGTGGTTCAAATATAAAGACACGGACGATTATGTATTAAAAGGCGTAAATTTACATATCGAAAAAGGCAAATCTTATTCTTTGATAGGAAAAAACGGCGCGGGCAAAACAACGCTCACGAAAATCATCACGGGGCTTTACAGGGATTTTGAGGGTGAAATAATCGTCAACGGCAGGGATATAAAAGAGTACGGTTTGAGCGAGCTGCGCGATATATTTTCCGTCGTTTATCAGGATTACGCCAAATATTATATATCATTATCGGATAATATCACATTCGGGGCTGATTCCGATAATTTTGAAGAGCTTGCCAAAATAGTGGAATTGGACGGCGTGACCGGCAAACTGCCCCAAGGCAAAAAAACTCCGCTCGGAAAAATTTTTGACAACGGAACGGACATATCGGCCGGCGAATGGCAGAAAATCGCCATTGCGCGGAGCGTTTACAGGGATTGCCCCTTTATGGTTCTCGACGAACCGACGGCAAGTTTGAGCCCCATGACGGAAACTAAAATCTACAACAAATTCGCCGAAATATCCGCGGGTCATACTTTGCTGCTGATTAGCCATAGGTTAGGCTCGACAAAGCTTTCGGAAAAATTGCTGGTACTTGACGGCGGAAAAATCGCCGAGGAAGGCTCTCACGGCGAATTAATACAAAAAAACGGGATTTACGCCGAGATGTTCGGCAGTCAGAGGAGCTGGTATGATGAATAAAAAACTTCCCGTGTTCAAACTTGTAATAAATACAATACGTCATTCATGGAAAGCTCATCCGGCAACATTCACCGCATTGATATTCGGTTCGTTGTTTTTATGCGCGGTACGGGTGTTTGAAATTTACGCCATGCGCTTTTTCTTTGACGCGGTTGCAAATTTCGCGGACAACACAAGTTCTTTCGACGATGTAATAACGGCAGCCCTGCCGATTGCCGCCATTATGCTGATGGGCCCGGTTATAGATATCGCGGAATATTTGGCGCAGGGATATTTCTGGCGCAGGGGCGTAAATTATTTGCAATCGCTTTTTCATCTGCGCACAGGTAAAATGCCGATGGGTGATTTTGAAATTTCAAATACTTTCAACGATATGCAAAAAGCCTTGCAGGGAAGCGACGAAGCTCCGTCCTTAGGCCGTTCGATTATACAGTTCTTATTTCATAATCTGCCGTTTTTTATCTTCACTTCGATTTTTTTGTTTACAGTAAAACCGTTGTTGATTTTCGCCATGATGTTTATATTTCTTTCCGTATTGGTTTCACAGGTAATACGCGCTGAAATAATCTTTAAATTTGAAAATGAAACAGCCGGATTAAAAAGGCAGACGCAGTATTTTGAGAGTTGCATTACTTCAAAAGAGTATTTCAAGGAAACGCGCACTCTGGGCGTATTCGATTATTTTTATAAAAATTTTATTGATTTGACAACGCTTTTAAATAAAAAATCCATGCGGGCGGAAAAGAAAATCGCATTTGTTGAAACATTGCTTCGGCTTTTTAATATTATCGGTTATGCCGGGATTCTTGGATTATTGTTGTATTATATTTTCGACGGGGCGGTTTCAGTCGGAGCTTTTGCGGCTGTGTTTTATTCCGTGGGCGAAATAAATAACGTATTGAGAGGTATGGTCGAAGATATAGGGGAGGCTATGAAATATCTGACCACGACTTCGTTTTTGTTGAATTTTCTTGAAGAGCAAAAAGAAGAAAAATGCGCCGAAACGCTTGATAAATCTGTTGATATTGATATTAAAGACGTTTCGTTTACATATCCCGGAAGCGACACAACCGTGCTGAAAAATATAAATCTGAAGATAAAACAAGGCGAAACGCTTGCGATAGTCGGCGAAAACGGCGCAGGGAAAACCACTCTCACCAAATTGATCACAGGGCTGTATCAGCCCTCCGGCGGCGCAATCTTTTACGGTGACAAAGACATTAATTTATACGCGCCCGAACAGCGCTATGAAGCAATATCAAGCGTATTCCAGAATTTTATCAGATATAAGCTGACAGCGGGTGAAAATATCAGAATCAGCGACATGTCGTCTGATATGCCTTTGAATGAAATGAATGAAATTTTGACTATGGCGGAAGTGCCGCAAACTAAGTTTTCAAACGGTTTGGACACCATGTTGTCAAGAGAATTTGACGGCACGGAACTATCCGGCGGCGAATGGCAGCGCGTTGCCATCGCAAGGGGATTTTACCGCGCGCATAATGTGATTGTTTTAGACGAGCCTACCGCCGCTATCGACCCGATTGAAGAATCAAATATTTTTAGGTTATTCAAGGAATCCGCACGCGGTAAAACAGCCATTTTGGTAACTCACCGTCTTGGTTCCGCCAAAATAGCCGATAAAATCATCGTAATGGAGAACGGTGAAATAATAGAAGCCGGTACTCATACCGAATTGACAAAACGGCAGGGCAAATACTCTTTTATGTTTTCCGAACAGGCAAAATGGTATAACAGGTGACGCAACGATCACTTTTTTCTGACGGCATCGGTCATTTCAAGGCCGGTGTCATAATCGAGCTGCCTGGGCTCGTACTCTTCGTTTTCCCTCTGCCGCGTCATCCCCGTATATGCCCAAGCCGGCGCTTTCGCGCCGCCGCGCCACGGCCTGTTTTCCCAGTAATACCCCCGGAGCGGGTCGCGGGTGGTGTTTTGCCATGCAAGCAAAGCATCGTGGAGCCGGTTCCGTATCTCTTTCGCTTCGTCGCGACAGATGAGATTACACATTTCGCCGGGGTCTTTTTGCAGGTCGTATAATTCGTCGGACGACAACAGGTTCAGCACAAGTTTGCAGCGTCCGTCATATACGGCCCTCATCGGCTGAAACCCGCCGAATCCGTCGTGGTCGATTTCGTAGCGCCCGAACTCTATGAAAACATACTCGTTTACGCGATGGCTCAAATCGCGCATTGCGGGCACGAGCGTTTTGCCCTGCAGCAGTTTCGGCAAAGGCAGCCCCGCGAAATCGAGAATTGTCGGAGTTATATCGATGTGCGACACGGGTGCGTCATATATTGTTCCGGGAGAAGTCAGGCCTTCGCAGCTGACGATAAAGGGAACCCTGGCTATCTCTTCGTATGCCGCCGGCCCTTTTCCGCTCAGGCGGTGCGATTTCAAAAAATCGCCGTGGTCGGATGTATATATCACCAGCGCGTCGGAGGCGTACTGCTTTACTGCGTCGTAAACCCTGCCTATTTCATTGTCGATAAACGTGTTGCAGCCGAAGAAATACCTGTCGTTTATTTTCACTTCCGAGCGGTCTTCATTCAGCGCCGCTCCCGCCCACACCTTTTGATGATCCGGCTTTTCGGCGAGCGAATCACGCACATTCGAAGACACCGGAAATTGGTGATCTTCATACATCGACGAGTACGGTTCGGGGCAGACGCTCGGCCCGTGCGGCTCGTCGTATGACACGACGAGAAGATAATCGTTTTGAGTGTGAGTTTTCAAAAACTCCACGGCTCTGTCGGTGCAGCGGTGCCCGAACGTGAAATCCGCCGTCACGCCGTTTTGCCGCATGACCTCGGCGGAACGCGAATTTCGCCTTTCTTCCGGGGACAGTTCTTCGAGGTAATTGCGCATATCGTACCAGTATTTTTCGTCCCAGCCGTCAGGACACCTGCCCACTCCGAAATAGTCTCCGCCGTCCAAATGCCACTTTCCGATGTACGCCGTATGGTACCCGTTGTCCCCGAGCCGCTGCCCTATAGTTTTTATATTTTCATACAGCGGGACGCTGTTGGTGCATACGCCGTTTGAGTGCGGGAACAGCCCCGTGAATATGGCGGAGCGCGCCGGACCGCAAACGGGCTGCGCCGTGTACGCGTTTGTAAACCGCAGTCCGTCCGCCGCTATTTCGTCTATTCGCGGCGTTTTCAGCCCCGTACCCCCATGCGGCATGGTTTCGCCGTAACAGCTCACCATGTCAACTCGCTGCGTATCGGTCATTATCACGACTATTTTTTTCGACATTTTTGTTTTGCCCCCTGTCTCGTTTGATTTGTATAAATTGTAACACAAAATCGGCGGGAAGTCAACGGGCAAATGTGAATAAAAAAATACTCGCCAAGAGGCAAGTTTAAATAAGTAACATGAGTTCGAAAAAAACAATGAATTATGCCGATTTTACGCGGCGTTTATCGTAGGGGACGCGCCCCTGCGCGTACCGTGTGCGGAATTTGATTTTGCGCTTACGGTTGGATTTATCGGCGGGCTGTCGGGGACGCATACCCTACTTATGTCTCGTCAGCGTCAGCGAAGTCGTTTAGGCCCGATCTCTCTATTATAGCGAGATACTCATCGGCATCGAGGAAATCCAATGCCCCGCTTTTTATGTCCGCTATGCTCGTGAAATATTCGGCAAATATTTCGGCGTTGTTTTTCCCGCTCAGCAAACTCATTTCCTTCGAGGTGTACTTGAAGTCCCATTCTGGAAACCTATCAGCAAACAAAAAGGTACACTCCATGGTTCCGTCGCGCAGCAGCGCATACGTGTCGTAGCCTACGGAAAACAGCACAAAATCTTGCCCTTCCTCAATGTATCTGTTTACTTCGGGTAAGGGACCCATAGTGCCACAAAGTATTTCGCCATTGTAAAAAGACTGGGCCACAGTTTCCTTGACGACACCGCCGCTCATTAGAAAATAGTATTCTCCGCATATTTCATTTCGCTCAAAAACTATCGTTGGGACAGGACCAACCACCCGCCAATCCGCAAAATCCTCCTCCGTGAAACCAGACCCCTCAAAGTTCATCGATATTAAATACAATGCGATACCAATACTACTTTTGACATCGAAATCGTATGGTCTGAACCCGTCAACGACAAAGGGATTATAGAGATTTTCGATGCCGAAGGACTCAAAAAAAACATCGGAACTGCCCGCCACGCCGGGCATCAACAACAAAACAACGACCAACACCGGCAAAAGAACGGCGCTTTTGATTTTCTTTTTCATATCTTTGCCCTCACTTTCATCACCTGCGTGTAACGAATGTTAACGATAATTATAGCGTAGGCAGATAAAAATGTCAAGCGTTTCGGCGGGAAAATAAACGGGCAAAATGCATGAAAAATGACGAAACGATCATTATTGTCTCCCAACTCTCCCAACTCTCCTGATTTTCCCTTGACAACGGAAGAGTTGTATGGTATAATTTAAGAAAAATGGAAAACTAAACTAATAATGAAAGGCGGCGATATATTTTGATTGAGACAAAGACGGAAAAAATACGTGAAATAGAACAAAAAGCGCGCCAAATCCGGTATTATACGCTTGAATGTATCGGGTCGTTCGGGATGGGGCATGTGGGTGGTTCGCTGTCCGTCGCCGATGTACTCGCGGTTTTGTACTTTGGGGAAATGAATGTAGATCCGAAAAATCCGAAATGGGACAAACGGGACCGGCTTGTTTTATCCAAAGGGCACGCGGGGCCCGCGTTGTACGCGGCCCTCGCGCTGAAAGGCTTTTTTGATATCGGCCTGCTTTACACGCTCAACAAACCCGGAACTTCACTCCCCAGCCATTGCGACATGAACAGAACGCCGGGTATAGACATGACTACGGGCTCGCTGGGCCAAGGGTTGTCCGCAGCCCTCGGAATGGCTCTGGCGGCAAAACTCGACAAAAACCCGTGCAGGATATTCGCGATACTCGGAGAAGGGGATATCCAGGAGGGCCAGAGCTGGGAGACGGCGATGTACGCGGGAAACCGCGGGCTTGACAACATTGTCGCTTTCACGGACAGAAACGGGCTGCAAAGCGACGGGCGGACGGACGACATAAATTCGCTGGGCGATTTAAAGGCAAAATATGAGTCTTTCGGCTGGTATGCGGATGCGGCAGATGACGGAAACGACGCCGCGCAAATAATGGCCGCGATAGACGCCGCAAAAAATCAAAGAAAGCCCGCGATGCTGATATTGAATACAATCAAGGGAAAAGGCGTGTCATTTATGGAAAACAAAACCGAATATCATCATTTGGCTATGAGCGGCGACGAAATCGAAGCTGCGAAAAGGGAGGTTTGCGAAAATGCTTGATTTGGTTGAAATGAGAGCCGCGTATTGCGAGGAAATGATCAATCTCGCCAAAGCGGATGACAGGATTGTAACGGTCGAATCGGATTTATGCAGAGCGGCGGGGATGATGAAATTCAAAGATGAGTTTCCCGGCAGAGTTTTTGACGTCGGAGTGGCCGAAGCGAATATGACCGGAATAGCGGCGGGGCTCGCCGCGATGGGGAAGCGCCCCTTCATACATACATTCGCCCCTTTTGTCACGCGGCGCGCGCTGGACCAGATTGCCGTTTCGATAGCCTATGCCGGACTGCCGGTCAAAATCATCGGGAGCGACGCCGGAATCGCGGCGGAATTCAACGGCGGCACGCATATGGCTTTCGACGATATGGGAATAATGCGCGCAATTCCGAAAATGACGGTGTTCGAGCCGGCGGACGAAACCGCGCTCCGGGCCCTGCTGCCGCAGATGCACGCCCTCGACACTCCGTGTTACATGAGATTATACAGAAAAAAAGCCGAAAAAGTGTATGAGGACGGTTTTGATTTTAAACTCGGCAGATGCAATTTGATAAAATCCGGAAGCGACGCGGTTATTATCGCCTGCGGTCTGGTTTTGCCGGATTGCATAGCCGCCGCAAATGCACTCGACGAGGACGGTATAAAAACCGCAGTCGCGGACATGCACACGCTAAAGCCGCTTGACCTCGATTTTGTGTCTGACGCCCTGAATAAATACAAGATTATCGCAACCGCCGAAAATCACAGCGTCATAAACGGGCTCGGCAGCGCGGTTTCGGAGTATATCGCCGAGAGCGGAAAGGCAGTTGCCTTTAAGAGAATCGGCGTAAACGACAGGTTCGGCGAAGTGGGGTTCAAACCGTATCTGCAGCAGGCTTTGGGTCTTGACAGAGACAATATCGCAAAAATCGTGAAAGGTTTGACATAAACAAACAAAACAGGAACGCATGCAAATTGGCTGCGTTCCCGTTTTGTTTTGCCGGTGATTTTTATTCTATGTTTTCATAGGCCGCTATCGTCTTTTCTATATCAGACAGCATTCTCGGCTCCATTTTTTCAAACTGCGAGGCGTGGGTCTCCTTTTTGTTCATGCCGAAATACACCATCGTCATCGCGAAATTTCCGAAATCGTATATGTACCCTATATCATACGCCGTGTTTGCCAGTATTATATCCAGCATTTCGCGGCTTTCGTCGTCCCTCATGAATTTGCCCTGCAGGTTGATCTCGTAATACGCCGGCTGCAGGGTATATCTCGATTCCGCGCACAAATCCTCGATGATCATGCCGGTCCGGTCCAAGTCCCCGGCGGAGCGCGGTATCGATATCCCCGCTCCGGTGTGGGGGTTCATGTGAGTGATATAATTGGGCTGTTCCTTGTCCAATTTGGGCAGCGGAAGTATGCCGAAGTCGGTTTCCATCGCCCTGAGCCTTTCGACGATTCGCATCCGTATCCAGGAGAACAGCGCCCTGTCCTCCTCCATCATCTTCACCTGTTCGTCGTATATGCCGAACTTTCCGGCGTATCTGTGCAGGTTTACGACGTTGTCCTCATCGAGCATAAGCCTCATAAGCGCGTCGGCGATCAGATAACTCCGTTCGGAACCGTAAGTGATAACGGGGTAATCGCCGGCGTCCTTGCTGCATATCTTGTCCCCTCCGGAAACGAGAAACGAAATATCGGTGTCCGCCTGGAGTATGACGCCGAACCTGTCGTCCTGGACATACATTTTGCCGTCGCCGTTTAAATCCTGGGCGACGTTTCTGCTCATGTCGTATAATTTATCAAATGTCCATTCGCCTTTTTTGACGATTTCATAAGGATCCTCGAGGGCGTGGTCTTTGAGCAGGGATTTGTTGAAAATCATGGCTTCCATGGCGTCGTTGTCCATAATCAGCAGATCGCCCTGCATGACGAAAAGCCTGTTCCCCACCGACAAGTCGCGGGGCGTGTTCTGGTTCCACCACGGTTTGCCGAAATCGAGATGGGGAACCTGGAATATATCCGTTATGCTCCCGTCCTGGGCCAGAGCGGCCACTTCCATCAGATGGGTCAAAACGACGTCGTAAAGATCGTCTCCCGCCCTCACCGTCTTGCGTATCGTCCCCGGGAAGTCCGTCACCACGGATTCGGTTATGCTGACGTTATATTTTTCCTCTATCTTTTTGTTGCGGTTGAACACTGCGTCGTTGATGATATCGCCGTTCAATTCTTCCGCGTACAAATCCCGGTGGTCCCATTCCACCCAGTCCACGTTTTGAATCGTTCTGGTCAAAAACGTGAACTCATAACCGCCGAAATCCCGGGCTTCCAATTCGGGGTACAACTTTACCTCTGCCTGCTTTGCGTCATCTCCGTTTGCCTGATTCGCGCCGGCGTCCGTATTTTGAACGTCGTCTTTCCCCGTCTCGGTTTTGCACGCCGCCGCCAGAGACAGGGCGAACGCCGCAATCAAAACAAAAGCGGTGAACCGTTTAAAAATCATTGTTATTTTCCCCCGCTTTTAGAAAACGCATTCGACCTCGCGTCCGAGCGCGCTCGAACGCATGATGCCGTCTATTATCGCCTGGTTGTATATGATCTGGTTGGTGGGGATGGGCGCGATATTGTTTCCGTCGGCCACCGCTTCCACAAAGCTCTGAATTTTGTACAGCCAGAAATCCTCCGGCGGCTTCAGCGGGATATCGGTCTCCTGCAATTTTCCGTCCACCCATTTAAACAGCGTGATGCTGCCCATGGAGCCGTCCCACGCGCCCACAGGGCCCGACTGCTTGATTTTGAGCCCCGCCTCGGTGCCCAAGAACAAAAAGTCGCCCGCGGTATCCATGTGCATGAACCACGACATGCGGTAGTCGAGCACAATCCCGCCCTCGAGGCGGACATAGGCCGAGGAAAAGTCGTCGATGTCCAAGTCGCCGGCGAAAGAGCAGTATTTCGGGTCGGTGCCGAAATAGTTGGTGAGCGTGGCGCTCACGGTGAGCGGCTTCGGATTGCCTACGGAGTTGAGCGCGAGGTCGATGGGATAGCAGCCCGCATCAGAGCACGAGCCTCCGCCCGCGGTTGCCTTTGTGAGGAAGGTGAGGTTTCCGGGGATGTTGTTGGGGCGGCCGCCGCCGGTCTGTATGTAGTACACTTTGCCCAGCGCCCCGCTTTCGATTATCTGCTTGATGTGCCGCACATTCGGGTCAAAACGCGGCTGAAAACCCACAGTCACGAATTTGCCGCTCTTTTTTTCGGCCGCCACTATGGCTTTGGCTTCATCCAAGGTCACGCACATGGGTTTTTCGAGCAGCACCGGCAGTCCGTGCTCGAGGGCGAGTATCGCGCATTTCGCGTGGGCGGCGGCATATGTGCAAACGCTCACTGCGTCCAATTGGATCTTGTCCAGCATTTCCTCGGCGCTTTCAAACGCCTGGGCATTTGGCAGTTCGTGTCTCTTCAAAAATTCCGCGGCCTTGCCGGGCACGATATCGCATCCCGCCACGACTTCCGCCTGCGCGACCCTTTTGTAGTTGTTCACGTGGGCGTTTGCCACCCCGCCCGTGCCGATTATGCCTATTCTGAGTTTCGCCATGTTTTTTTCCTCCGTATCATTTTGATTAATATTTTCGTTTTTGACTTGATGACATTATATCACATCTGTTCGGCGTTTGTCAACTTCCGGGACCGGTTCATAAATTATTTACAATTAAAATTCCGCGAAAGGCTTTACATTTCGGCAGTCTGAGAGCAAATGAAGAAGAAAAGCGAAGTAAAAGGGCAGAATACGCACAAAAGGGGGCCGGGATGAATTTTTCATCCGGCCCCCTGAAATTCGCCTTTGGAGCGAGCTATATCTTATCGGCTGTGAGCCCGTCGATATACTTGCACGCCTCGCCCAAAACTTTTGCCCAATGGCCGTAGATGCCCGCGACATGGTGTATGTACGGCCCTTCGACGATTTTCTTTTCCCATTTTACCCAGTCGTCGGTCTCCATCCATACATAAGTCCCTTCGGTTTTCGGCCCGTCGCAGGTTTTCGCTTCGCCCAAAAACATGGAGTACACCCCGTTTACGCTGTCGAAGCGGGCAATTGTCAAATCCCCCTGCGAGAGTTCCCACTGGCCCCTGCCGCCTTCGTCTATTGAGGGATCGGCGGTATTTCCCATCAGTGCCCTGGGGAAAGGCCCGCAGTGCCACAAAAGCTCGGCGTTGTCGTTTGAGGGGTGGCGTACTGTCAGATCCGCGAAAAACGACGGGGTTCTGTTGTAATTCGCCGCGTGCAGCATCGCGGAGGTGACTGCCCCGCATATATCCCCTTCGCACGCCACCGGATAACCCATCCCCGTGAGCTCGCCTATGAGCTGGCAGGGCAAAATCCCGAACAGCGTGTTCAGGCTCGTCCAGCATTCTATCGAAGCAGCCGCGAAATTCCCCTCGTCCATCTCTTTTTTGACATAACAGATCATAGCGGCCAAAACCCTCGTCTTTTCTTCGCCCACCGCCGAGATATCCATTCTGTTTTTCATCGAGGCAATCTGGGCCTCGAGCTCTTTGCTGCCTTTTTCGACGAGTTTGTTTACGCCGGAGACCAAATTTCCCGCCGACAGGGGCGATACTTCGACGCCGAATTTGGACAAAAGCTCGTCCTCGTTGCACATCACGCTGAAAAAGGCGTTCGGGCGGTCGCCTATTTTCAATATCCGCATGGATTTAAACGTTTTCAAAACCGCCGCGCTCCTGCAAAAATCGTTCAGCCCGTCGATAAAAGCCCCATCTGTGGGATGACAGTTCTCGATATATGTGAATTTTACGCCGAACCGCGACAACACCTTGCTGCTCGCCAGAATGCCGCACTGCGTATCCCTGAGCCTCTTTTCGCCTTCCACCTGGGCGTCATCCCTGGGACCCCACAAAAGAAGCGGCAGATTCATCTCTTTTCCCAATTTCGCCACCAATTCCTCCGAGCCGAAATCGGTGTGCAGGATAAACAAAGCGTCGATATTCTGCGATTTTAAAAATCCCGCGACTTCGGGGACCTGCTCCGGGACTGCGGCGATGCCGTCGGGCACCACGCTGTCGATTGTGACGATTTCCACGTTTTTGTCGAGATTGCCGAAAACCTCGAAGGTCTTGTTTTTGAAAATCAGCGCGTTTTCAATGGTGGTGAATCCGAAACCTCTTTTCACCGGAGCCACTCCGAGCCTGATTTTTATTTCTCTGGACATTGAATTTTTCCTCCGTTTCGTTTGTTTGGTTTGGTTTTGGTTGATTAATTGGCAAACAGGTTTATTTTATCGGTCAAAAATTTCATCATTTCATTTTGCGAGGCCCTCATGCATGAGAATATGTCCCCGCGTTTCGGTTCTTTTGTATATGCGTCGACCGCTTTATAGAAAGCGGAAAAATAGTCGGTGGCTACGTTTATTTTGGCGATCCCGCATTTTACGGCTTTTTGCAGCTGGTCTTCGGGCGTCCCCGAACCGCCGTGCAGCACAAGCGGAGTTTTCAGCTTTTCGCTTATGATTTCAATGCGCTCAAAATCGAGATTTGGGAGCTCGGCATAGTTGCCGTGCGCGTTTCCGACAGCCACAGCAAGCGATAAAATGCCGGTCTCGTCAAAAAATCTCAGCGCGTCGTCAGGGTCGGTGAAAAGAGTTTTGTCGGTATATTCGGCCACATTCGCCGCGCTTCCGATATTGCCGAGCTCGGCTTCCACATCGGCCCCGAACCCTTTTGCCACTTGAACCATTTCCCTCGTGCTCTTTATATTCTCCTCAAAGGGCAGTTTCGACCCGTCGTACATGACGGACAAAAAACCCGACTCCAGCGCGTGGACGACCGTCTCAATACTATGGCAATGGTCCAAGTGCAGCCCCACGGGGACCTTTGCCTTGGCTGCGAGCGATTTGACTATTGCGACGGTTGTCTCAAAGGATATATAGTCATACCAGCCCGGGTAATGCTGGAGGATCACCGGTTTATCCGCCCGATCCGCCGCCTCGACGGCGAATTTCATCGTCTCGTAGTTAAAGGCGTTGAACGCCGCTACGCCGTATCTGTTTTTGTACGCGTCTAAAATTATATCCCCGGCTTTTTCATACCCCATTTTAAATCATTCCTTCCGAAAATCTTTTGCCCTACGTCTATCCGTAAAGCCATTTGTCTCTGTAATACTGCACCCTGCCTTTGATTTCCGTATCGTCGATTTGCCCCGTTTCGATGAATTTTTCCGCGGTCTCAAAGTTCGGTATTCCCGCCCTTCCGCCGATATATCCGATTTTTACCGCGGACACCGCGTTGGCGAACCTCGCCGATTTTCTGACGCCCATGCCTTTTGCCAAAGCTGCCAGAAATGCCCCGTGATAGACGTCCCCCGCGCCCAGCGTGTCAAACACGTCGACACTAAAAGCCTTCTCCGCGAAAAAGCCTTCACTTGCGCAATACCCGACGCAGCCTTTTTCGCCCAAGGTGAAAATCACGATTTCGGGGCCTCGCCCGGCGATCAGCCTGCAATTTTTTTCGTAGTCGCCGTCTTCGCCGAAAGCGGCCCTGTAATAGAATTCCGAAGCCACGAAAATATCGATATACGGAGTGAAATCGTCTATTTGCCGCGAGTGGTGCGCCACATCGTAGGACACCTTTTTGCCCGAGTCCCTCATCCACTGCGCCGCGGTTTTTTCCGGTTCCCCGCAGCCCTCAAGGTGCAAAAAGTCTGCATTTGTGATATAGTCTTTGTCCAAGTCGCCGATTTCGAGCCTCCTGATGTTTCCGCCCTTGTACATGATGCTCCTGCCGCCGGTCTCCAGATCCGAGAGGATTATGGCAAAATCCGAAGGCATATTTTCAATTTTCACAATATGCGATATATCCACCCCGTTATATGCGAAATCCTCGCAAAGCGCCCTTCCGTGCACGCACGCGCCCGAAAGCCCGATAAACCCGGCGCTCGCCCCCAGCCGAGCCGACGCCGCCATGGCCGTGGCCACATTGCCGCCGCCCTGCCTGCTGAAATCGATTATCCCGGAGCCCGAATTCGGTTTGGGCAGGCTTTGTACGACTGTCAGTATGTCTATGCACGGCCTGCCGATGCCGACAATGTCCATATTTCGAGTGCCTCCATTTCACTGACTGTCAAAACCAAGCAGGGACAACATTTTGGCTACGTTGTCCCTTCTCGTTTTGTTTTTTTGCGGTCTCTGCCAAGAGAAAACTAAAGTTTTGCCAGGCGTTCTTTCATTGTGGGCTTGAGTTCTTTGGGCGGGCGCACGATTTCGGGCACATATTTTTTCGCAAACTCGTTTCTGACTTCCACAAACGATATATTCCGGATCTTGCCGCTCTTTTTATCGACGACCTGCGAATCCACGAATTCTTTCAGCCACGCGATATCCGCCGCTCCTTTTTCTTGTACGAACTCAACGATATAGTCGAACGAAATTTCTTTGACTTCAGCCGGTTTTTTCATTTTTAACAGCTCCTTTGTTTTTTAATATGTTTTATTCGTTGTTATCTATGATTATATCACTGCATGACAAGTATGTCAAGTACTTTTGAGAAAATAAATAAATTTCTTTTTCTAAAATTATCAAATTGTCAAATCGTTATATTTTCGTCTTTCGCACATTTTCTTATATACTCCGCCGCCCGGTCATATTCCGCCTCGGAGGCCAGATGTTCCATCATAAACGGTATCTGCCGGGGGA
>Ga0123356_10001924_pt1 | contig 22506 bp, 16 predicted proteins | sample TergutEmb28metaG_2_FD_92546 | JGI IMG/M metagenome (GOLD analysis project Ga0123356, IMG submission 92546) | Embiratermes neotenicus P3 segment gut microbial communities from Petit-Saut dam, French Guiana - Emb289 P3 | ecosystem: Host-associated > Arthropoda: Insects > Digestive system > Gut ...
ATATAAAGTTTTACTGTCAATCATTGCTTGATATATATTAGAAATAATTTAAAAAATTCACTTTTAAAATACAGTTAGACTTCGTACTACGGGTTCGTGTGCGTTCCGCAAGAACATGTTCGCGTGGTTCGTGGTAAAAATACTATTCAATTTCCAATATTTGACAGACAAGGCTGGAAGGTAAGATGGAAATAATCAATTTGCTAAAAAACGGAAAATCACCAGAAGAAATAATTAAGGAATATGAGGAATAACGTCTCTAATATATGGATCAATAAAATGAATATATAAAAATCAAAGCATTTTTTTGACAACAGACTTAACTTCGTCCATAATTTTTTTTGCTTTGCGATTATCAAGTCCTGCTTTTTTGGCAACAGAAATTATATGTTCTTCTGAAGGGTTTCGGCCTTCTCCGTCAATGGCTGTTGCATGTTCTCCGTTCATTCCTTCTGAATAAACAAGGTCGTACACAGGCGAAACCTGCCACTTGTTTTCATCATACAAAAAAGAAAAGTTTTTTGAATGATCGTCGCGGTTATGAGAAAATACATTAAAACACATCAAGCGGAATATTTTTTCCGCTTCGCGGAAATCACGTGTTAATTCCAGAGTTAATGTCATAAGGCTGTTGTAATCCAATGCTGGAAATCTATGACTGGCATCCAGTAATCCGCTTGCGGAAATCATAAAAACCTTGCTTCCATCCGGTTTTCTGTCAAACCGTTTTACGCCGAAATATTTGCCTTCAAATAATTTTATTTCCGGAACGATAAGTCCTGCAGCTTTTGCAGTTGTCATATAGTTGAATTCGATTTTTCCGATATTCTTTGGATCGATACCGGCGCGGAATTTTACAATCCAGTCTTCTGTGGCATGAGTGTTGCTGTCAATTTTAATCAGAACTTTTGGACGAGCTCCGCCGGAACTGCCGCCAAGCTTTACCAGTTCTTCCAGTTTACGTCCGTCGTACTTTTCGTTCAATATTGCTTCAGCTTCATTTGCCAATGTATTTAAATCATAATTTTTTACATCATCAACCAAATGTTCTTCCGGTTTGTATTCAAGCGCACCCATACCGCTTGAACCGACTATTGCAAGACGATCAAGATTAGAAACAGAAGAAGGGTCAATATGTTTTTTTACAAGAAACCGGTCGATCAGCAAACGGCCCCAGCCGTCAGGAAGGCTGTCATTAAACACTCCAAAAATACCATCAAAAGGATCACGCGGTGCGATAAAAACACGTTTTTCCAAAGGTAATTTAAACGGAGAAATGGAAAATCCGTTTTGCAGCCAGGCTGTATCATACTCAAAAGCAAAAAGCTTTTCCGGAGTTTCTGCAATCCTGCCTACCTTAATGGTATTATAAAAAACATTTAAAACTTTATTTTGCATTTATTATCTCATCTATCGATTGATAATTTTTACGTTCAAAAAGTTTATCAAAATCAGTTTCATAGCCAAGTACAACTGCTATACGAAGAAGATTTGTAAGAGAAATTTCCCCGGTAGTTTCAAAACGTTTAATTGAACCAAGTGATACACCGGTTTTGTCAGCCAGTTCCGCTTGAGAAATTCTGCCTTCCCGCCTTCGTTTGCGAATTCTCTCGGACAATCTTTGTTTTATATCCAATATATTAGCCATTTTGCGTGTTTTATATACCTTATAGATAACATATTAGCTAATTACAGCAGAAAAAACAAGAGAATCAGAATTTATAAAAGAGATTTAACAAAATTCCTCCAAAAGTTTTGCCTGGTACACGGTTTGCCGGTTTTGCAAAACTTTTGAAGTGTGTTTAAAACTATCTTGTAATTGCAGTAAATCTTGCCAGTCTTATAAAACTGGTATTCGGTACATCGAAAGTGTTTACAGTTTTTACAGCATTGGTTATCCGCTGATCCGGTGTCGGGTGAGTTCTGTTAAAACCTCCGCTGACTGAACTGACAGCGTTTAATGCACCAAGCATATCAAGCAATCCGGAAGGATTGTATCCGGCAGATGCCATCAGAGACATCGCAGTAGTATCGGCTTCGAATTCCTGATCTCTGGAATAACCGTTATTTACAAGAGTAAGTACGATTTCACCTACAGATTCGTTAAAGACATCGGTTAACTGGTTAACATCCATTCCGGCTGCCACTCCTACAGCTGCTGTGCCTGTAACCAAAATAGCCTGTGTAATACGGCTGGATTTAATTGATTTAATACTGTGCTGTAATTGAATGTGAGCGATTTCATGCGCGATAACGCCTGCAAGGGCATCTTCTGTATTTGCTGCAGCAATAAGTCCGCGGGTAACAAGGATATGTCCACCGGAAGTTGCAAAGGCATTAATTTCATCACTGTCAAGAATTGCAACACGATAACCATTGAAAATATCAGGGCGCGGTGAATTAATGGCAATAGCCATACAAATATGATTCAAATAAGCGGTCAAAGCCGGATCTCTGTCCCATAATCTGTAAGAAGTTAAAATATTGGCGGCTACTGCCCTTCCGATATAATATTCCTGTTCGGGAGTAATTTCTTCCGCAGCTGTTCCGATAGCTCTGGCAGACTGGCTGATTGCATTTGCGACGTTCGGATCAATAAGCCCTACCGCTCCCGCTACCTGTGCGCTTACATCGGCTATTCTGGCCATTGCTGCACAGGACAAAAAAGCACAGGTTATTGCAATTAAAACAGCAAATAAAAATATGGTTTTTTTATTCATCAGTTATCTCCCAAAAAAAGACGGCCTTCTACAAGAAACTGGTATAATTCGTCTTCGTTTACCATTATCATTTCCATTCTGTCTACATCAGTATAATTCAGATTTCCCTGCTGGCCTCTGTAAGAGTCTTCAATTTCCTGATTAAAACCTTTTCCCGCAAGGGCTACTTCTCTTGCTGTTGCCGTACTTGTGGTTGATGCTGCAACCTGTCTTGCTGATAAATTGGCAGATGCTGTCCACCCTGTAAGCGAAGAATTAACAGCGCTTCTGACTTCTACATATCTGCCGTTGACCTGTATAACAGTAACCTGATCTCCGTAATTTAATGTACCGCGTGTGCTTGCAAAAATACCGGTAGAAGATTTTAGCGCCACATTCTTAATTGCAACATATAATGTTCCGCCTGGTGAAACCTGCGCCGCAGCAATACCGGTTATGAACAATACAAAACAAAAAACAATAAATGCTTTTTTCATAATTAATACCTCTTGATGATAATATAATATTGTATAAAACTGAAATTATCAACCTTCTTTTTAATGTAATATCGCAAATAATACCGGTTTTCAACAGCTTATATATACGCCGTTTCAATGTCGCATTTAATGGCGTATAAAAACTATTTTGATGTAAGATTATCCACACCGCCATCCCAGGTTTTTTCATCCGGCGGTGATGATAAATATGTTGTACACCTGTTAAGATATTTTTTTGCCGCTAAATCATTTTTATTTACGTCATATATTACTTTAAATATATCACCTGCAGCTTTAAAATCCATGTTTTCGTACAAATCGAAAGCTTTTTCCCAGTTTTTCACCATTTTTAACAGTTCAGGTGAAGCCTCCGATGCGATGTCAAGCAATTCGTATAAACGCAGCGGTGTATTAATGCCGACAACCCTTACTTTGCTCAAAGGCCGTATGATAAATTCATCATCTGCTCCCTGTTCGAAAAGCTGTGTTACGGTATATTCACTGATCAGGATGCCGCCTGTATCATATTGATCGTTTACTCCTTCCAGTCTGGCAGCAAGATTAACAGCATTTCCCATAATCGTATAATCCATTTTGTTTGGAGTGCCCATATTACCTACGACCATATCGCCTGAGTTTATTCCAAGACGTGTATACACAGGACAAGGATCATCTAACCCCTTGATTTTTCCTTTTGCATACAATGCTTCCATTACTTTCTGGTTTACAAGCCCTCTTTCCAGAGCTTCGCGGTTTATTTCTTTTTCTGCTTTTTTCATCATTACAGCGGAACGGCAAGCCATTGAAGCGTGGTTTTTCATTTGTATCGGCGCACCGAAAAATGAAACAATTGCATCCCCTACGTATTTATCGATTGTTCCCTGATTGTCAAGAATAATATTGCTCATTTTGGTCAGATAAAAATTAAGAAGTTCAACAAGTTTTGTGGGATCACCCAGGGCTTCGGAGAATGTAGAAAAAGCGCGGACATCGGTAAAAATGGCTGTCATTTCCCTTTTTTCGCCGCCGAGTTTTAACTGGGAAGGATCCTGAATAATCTGTTCAATGACTTTCGGCGAAAGATACTGGGAAAAGGCTGATTTAATAAAGCGTTTCTGACTGCCCTCTGTTGCATAATTGTAAAGAGTGACAGTGACAAAACCTGCAAGAGTTCCTGCAAGGTAGGTAACCATTGGTATCCAAAGCCCGCCGAACTGATATGCAGCAAAAGATATAACAACAATTACGAGGAAAAGCAAAACAGTTCCGCCGATAGACAGGGAAATACGATGGACAAACATTGAAAGACAGACAATCACAACAATAACTGCAAGCAGAATTAACAGATTAATAACTTCGCTGCTTTCGCGTATAAAATCTCCCTGAAGCATATTATCCAGCATTGTTATGTGACATCCCATTCCGGGATACAGCGACGAAACAGGCGTATTGAAAATATCAAAAAGACCCTGTGCATAAAATCCAAAGAAAACATAAGTATCGGCAAAATTTGACGGTGTATACATTACCCAGGGAGTCCCCATTGAAGTGGTGTAATCTCCAAACGGTAATGTTTCGCCTCTTTCAGCGGATTCAGCGCTGAGCAGAATGTCCATAGCCCTTATGGGTATATATCTGTCAATTAATCCGCGGTAACGAAGCAGCGCATTTCCTTCTTTATCGACAGGTATGGAAATTCCGTCCCATTCAATTGTACCTGTCCTGCTGTTATAATTTATCTGCGGGCTTTTTCCGGAAACCAGAAGCAGCGCAGATGAAAGACCGGGAACTGCCTGTCCGTCAAAAAGGGTAAACGGTTTGAGCCTTCTTATAATTCCGTCCAGAGAATCAGGTATACCTGTAACGCTTCCCAAAGCTCCTGCCGAATCAACCAGCCCCTGAATCGGAAACTGCCCTTTTTCATTTTGTCCGACACTGAACTGATCAAGCATTGAACCAAACCCTGCAGGCTGGAATAAAGGTTTATTTATATCAGAAGGCCAGTTAAGAACGTTTCCCGTTTGACTTGAAAACATTACAGTTTGTACGACATTACCGTAATCATATGAAGCATTGATAAATGAATCATCATCCTCTCTGGCGCTTAAACTGCGTAATGCATCTATAACAATTCTGTATACCGACCATGACGAAGCGCTTCCGGATCTGGAAATCCCTTCATTGCTTTCCGCCCATGACTGAAAAAATCTGCCTGCGCTTGTATCTGCAGAATCATTGGCGCTCTGGATATTTCCGCGGGTATCAGTTTCCATATCAATTCCGCGAATGCCAAGACTTATTTGCCCTGAACTGCCGATACTGTCAGAATCTTCCAAATCAATAGCTGTATCTTCCAGAATACTTACTGCGTTATCAATTATTTCATCCTGTCTTGCATTGCGGTAAACTGAAGGTTCGGAGAAAATTACGTCAAAGGCAACGGCTTTTGCATTGCTGTAATTCATGTAATCAACGATTTCAGCATAAGCCTGTCTTGGCCAGGGCCATCCCCATCCCCTTTCCTTTTGCGCCCAGTCAAGGCTGTCCTGTTCCAGAAGGATCACGACAATTTCATCAGACGGCCGGCTGAAAGACGAGTCAGCCCAGAACCTGATCCTTAAATCATATGATTTATACTCCAGATATTTAAAAACACCCAGCAAATGCAGACAAACAATAACAAAAAACACCAAAAACGTGATAATCAATGCTGTTAATTTCTTACCGATTTTTTTCTTCGTAACCATAACACTACCCTTTTTATTTGAAATATATCATACTTATAAAAGGAGTTTATCATGAATATTGAATATAAAAAACCGTCTTTTAAGTGGATTTGGGTTACAGTAACAATCGTTTTTTGCGCTCTTTTTACTCTTGCGCTAATTCCGGCAGCATCGGCACAGGGCAACGCAAATACAACCCAAAACCAAAGACAGAATTACGTCAGCACAATGCAGAATGTATTCAATTTTATCCTTCAGAATTATGTTGATGAAATTGATCCGCAGGTGCTTTTTGAGGGCGCAATGAACGGAATGTTCGGCGCTTTGGAAGATCCGTATTCATCATTTATGACAGAATCCGACATGAAGGATATAGGCGATACCACCGTAGGAAATTTCGGCGGGGTCGGGCTGAATATCACAAAAGCTGTTACTCCAAGACCGGACGGAAAACCCATGTGGGTTGAAGTTGTTTCTCCAATCGAAGATACACCCGGCTGGCGCGCCGGAATCAGCCCTGGTGACTTTATTACCGAAATTAACGGAATACCGACAGAAACGCTTACAATGGACGAAGTTCTCGGAATATTGAGGGGAACGCCTGGGGAAAGCGTAAATATTGTGATTAGGCGCGGCGAAAGACTGGAATTCCCGCTAACAATAACCAGAGCCATTATCGAAGTACCCACTGTTAAACATGCAATGATTGGTGATATCGGTTATCTGAAACTGCTTACATTTACGCCAATGACAGCAGACAGGGCAAGAGAAGCAATAAATGAATTCAGGCAAAACAATTATAAAAGCCTGATTCTGGATTTGCGTAACAATTACGGTGGACGGCTGGATTCGGCAATTGATATCGCAAATCTTTTCCTGGATGGAGGTCCGGTTGTCAGCATCAGATCCAGAATACCTTCGGAAAACAGGGAATTTAATGCAAACCGTATAACTCCTGTTCCTGCAGACATTCCGATTATTGTATTGATAAACAGAGGTTCGGCTTCTGCATCAGAAATTGTCGCCGGTGCGCTTAAAGACCGCGGAAGAGCATATCTGGTAGGAGAAAATACATTCGGGAAAGGTTCTGTTCAGCAGGTATATCCTCTGAATAATGTGGGGTTCAAACTTACAACCGCAAGATATTATACGCCAAGTAATGTTAATATTGACAGCATCGGAATTCCGCCCGATTTGGAAGTAAAATTTCCCGAATATACAGAGGCAGATGCAATAAATTTGAATGAGTTAATCAATGCAAACAGAGTACCTGAATTTGTTGAACGGAATCCCCAGGCAAGCGCTGCAGAAATCGATGCTTTTGTGTATATGCTGCAGAGGGAATATAATCTTGATACTGTGCTGTTAAGAAGACTTATCAGGAATGAAATAAACCGGACCATCATTGCTCCTGTTTATGATTTGGAATATGATGTTCAGCTTCAGGAAGCGGTAAATATTTTGCGCAGCGGCACTTACGATTTTTTAATGCAGAATTCCAGTACCTTAAGAGCGCTGCAGGAAGAAGCTGAAAAAAGAATGGCGATGGCATTTTAACCGAAAAACAGGTTAAATATTGAAACATTTTATTCTAAACAGCGAGCCTGGTATAAATGACAATATCAGGCTCGAAGGAAATGATTATCATTATTTAGTCCGGGTTCGCCGTCTTGCAGCCGGAGATTCCTTCCCTGCTCTTCTGCCAAACGGAGAAGAAACTCTGGTAAAAATAATATCTGCCGATCGGAATACTTTGATTGGAAAATGTAATACACAAAAATGTGTGAACTCCTTTGATAAAATTCCGCCGATAATTCTTTTTCAGGCTATTCCTAAAGGCGATAAAATGGACTTGATTGTACGGCAGGCGGCGGAAAGCGGAATAACAGAAATTGTTCCTTTTATGTCGGAATTTTCTGTTGGGAAAGCCGCTGCAGGCGGGCAAAAATTTTCCCGCTGGGAAAAAATTATAAAAGAAGCAAGGCAGCAAAGCGGCTCAAAAATTGCAACAAAAATTAACCCGCTTTTATCAATTAAAGAACTTTTGGAATATTGGCATAAATTAAAAAAAGAAGACGTTCTTGGGCTGATTTTTCTTGAAAAAGGGCTTGAAAATCAAAGCCTTCACGGGTATCTTATTAATAATCCAAAAATTGTTATAATGGTTATAGGATCAGAGGGCGGATTTTCAGAAAAAGAAGTATCCATTTTTCTGGATAACGGCTTCATGCCTTTGACTATTGGTGATACAATCTTAAGGACAGAAACAGCAGCGCTTTATTTTGCAGCAGCAGTCAGAATTTTATTACTGGAGAGAGATTCGTGGGAACTGAAACGAAACCCGGTCAAGCAAACGAAAACAGACAGCGAATAACGCTTCTTAAAGTCCCAATTGATATTATCGCTCCGGATCAGCTAAGTGATATAGTTTACGATTTTTTAAAGGAAAAAAAGGAAAATAACATTGTCCTTCTTTCTTTGTGGGATTTGTTAAAAGCCAGACGAAACGGAGAGTACCGTTCATATATAAAAAACGCTTCATTGATCATTCCCATTTCCAAAAGCCTTATTAACGGAATAAAATTTCTTACAGGTAAAAAAGCATACCGGTATATGCCGTTCGATTTTATAATTAATATACTTACCATTCTGGAAAAACGGGAATTTACCTGTTACCTGCTGGGCGGTAAAAGAAAAATCCTTTTAAAAACAGAACAAAATATCCGGCAGACATTTCCAAAACTGCGTGTTGTCGGGCGTTTCCCTGGTTATTTTAAAAAGCACGAAGAAAGCACAATAATTAAAGCGATAAAAAAATCATCGCCTTCGCTGTTATTGGCAGGAAGAGGCATAACAGGCAAAGAACGCTGGATTGCCAGAAACAATTCCGCTCTTGGAGAAGGCATGAGGCTTTGGTGCAGCGATATCTTTGAAGTTTTTGCCGAAAAGAAAAAACACCCGTCCCAATCCACATTTAACGCAGGGCTTGAATGGATAGGATATTGCTTCCAGAATCCATTCCGGTTTTTCCGCGTATTCCCCTTTATCGGCTACAATTTTCTTCTGCTATTTTATAAACTATTTGTGAAGTAATTAACACAACCATTTTATTGATTACAAAAATGCAGAGTGATGGATTATCTAACACAACTACTCATTACAATAAGTTTTTTTGGTAGCTTCCGCTGAAAAACTTGACAAAAAAATATTCATGTAATAATATTTAATTATAATAACTTGAGATAAAAAACTGCAACGGCACATCTGACTTTAGTAATAAACAAAAAACACTTCTCTGGAGCATATTATGCTATTCACAGAAGCAGATGATCTCATTGACATCCGCTACGACAACGTGTTCAAGGCTGTATTTACAAAAAATATTCCTGAATCTCAAAAAGCGCTATCCGGGCTTGTTTCATCTTTGATAAAACGGAAAGTCTCTATTGAAACAATAACCGCAAATGAACCACCGATAGAAAATTTATGGGACAGACAAATTCGTTTTGATATTAATTGCAAAGCCCATAGCGGTGAGTTGATTAATGTCGAAATGTGTTTGAACCCTTACCCTTACGAACCAGTCCGGCTTGAATTTTATTCTGCAAAACTGTTCATTGGACAGGATATAAAAGGTACAGATAAAAATTTTGATAACCTGAAAGAATCTTATCAGATTGCAATATTGGCAAAAAAGCGATTCTTTTCAGATGATGAAGTTTTCCATACGTTTAAATTTTATGATGCAGAGAATAAAATATCACTTAATGGTAAAAGCCAAATAATTACGATTGAATTATCTAAATTGGACAAAATAATCGAAAAGCCAGTAAAAGATATGAGCTCCGCTGAACATTGGGCAATTTTTTTTCAATATTTGACAGACAAGGCAAAACGTGAGAAAATAAATCAGATAATTGAATGTCAGGAGGGAATAACCATGGCGAGTGAAGTAGTCTCAACCTTTACCAAAGAAGAAATAGAATATTATCATAATGAAAGCAAATGGAAATATGAACTGGATATGCAAAGTATGCGAGCTTATGAAAGAAAACAAGCGAAGCAAGAAATGAGGCATGAAATAAAGCAAGAATTAAAGCAAGAAATGAAGCAAGAAATGAGGCAAGAAATGAAGCAAGAATTTATTGATTTGTTAAAAAGCGGTAAATCGCCAGAAGATATAATTAAAGAATATGAAAACAGTTAAGGTAACGCATAAATGTAAGTTGCAAATGCTGCAACTTTTGGAGAAGGCATGTGGCTTTGGGTGCAGCGATATCTTTGAAGTTTTTGCCGAAAAGAAAAAACACGTCCCGTTCTACATTTAACGCAGGGCTTGATATGGATAGGATATTGCTTCCAGAATCCGTTCCGTTTTTTCCGCGTATTCCCCTTTATCGGTTATAATTTTCTTCTGCTGTTTTATAAGCTGTTTGTGAAGTAGTAAACACAACCCATTACATCAATCTAATCATTTACTTTACTATCAGACAGCGGCGCATACCCCTGGCGGCTAAGATGGCAGAATTGGATATTTATCAGGAAGTTACCTAATGCACCAAACAGCATAAAGCGGAACAGATTTAATGCCATTTTCAAAACCAAAGTTTTTGGCGGAAACTCTAATGGCTTTTTTAATATTGTATTTCTTTCTGAAAATTTCCAAACTTTGAGACCTAACCTTTTCCCATGATTTTGCTTCAATAGGAATAATATTGTTTTCAATTTGAATGACAAAATCAAGTTCCGCCTGGTTATTGCTTTCCCAATAATAAAATTCAAAACCATTTGCTTTTAATTCCTGGGCAATGTAATTTTCCGTTAACGCGCCTTTTGCGGTATCTCCCATGGTTCTGCCCAGAATTGAAAGATGAGAGTTATTGCTTTTTGCGGCATATAAACCTACATCGCTCATATATACTTTAAATGATAAAAAATCTTCATAACTGGCAAGCGGTTCTTTACCCTCGTTCACTTTATTGCATTTAATTATTACCGCTGCTTTCTTCAGCCAGTTAATAGAAAGTTCGTAATCATTTGCTCTTGCTCCGCTCTTAATTAAAGCATATTGAAATTTTTTATTTTCTTTTGCAAGCTGAGAAGGCAATGTATTGTAAACAGCTTCATTCCTAATTGCCTGCGTTTTAGTATCGGTGTATTTATTCATATCTAAAATATAGTTATTGCATATTGAAAGCTGCTTTGCCTTAACTAAAGTATAATTATTTGTTTTTATGTATTCTAAAATAGCTTCCGGCATTCCTCCAATAACAAGGTATTGTAAAAATAATTCCAACGCCTGTTTATGAAAACTATTTGAAAGAGGAACATCATTATCATAACTTTCCTTAATTAAAGGAATAAGTTTTGGATTAAACTCCATCAAAAACTCTTCAAAATTGAACGAATACATATTTAATTCATCAACTTTACCAACAGGGAATGAATAATATTTTTCTTTTAGATGTTCTTTTGTGCGGGAAACTTCGTTGATAGATGTGCCGTTTATCGTTCTGTTTAATGCCACTCCAAGCAGACTTCCGGCAGCGATTATATTATATTCAGGGGAGGTTTCATGAAATCTTTTAAGTGAGGAAAGAGCGGCAGGGCAGGCTTGAATTTCATCAAAAACAATAAGCGTTTTTTTCGGCGCTATTGTCTGATTAATAAACGCTTCCAGTTTGATCATTAAAGACTTAATGGAACTAATTCCGTTTTCAAAATGTTCACATAGATCCGGATTGTTATCAAAATAGAAATAAGCAACAGAAGCATAATTTTTTTCGCCGAATTCCATAATTGTATGCGTTTTGCCAATCTGCCTTGCTCCGTATATAATGAGCGGTTTTCTATCCGGATTGTTTTTCCATTGTAATAATTTGTTTTCTATTAATCTTTTCATATTGATATCCCGGAACAAATTCTATTATATATTACCTGGAATTACTGTCAAGATAAAACACACTTTTAGGGTACCTGAAAATGTGTTTTATCAATGCCTATTGGTCAATAAACCATTATCTTTCCGTCTTTTTCCATTATTTTATTACCGCCAAGAAGCTGCTGGTATGCCTTTTCAAGGCATTGTTTGATAACTTCGCCGCGGCGCTGCCAACCATAGCAAACTGCGGTTGTCTTTAATAAACCTTCTTTATCAATTCCAAAACTGTCGGTTATTATCTTTATCATTACATTTTCAATGTCACTTATCGGAATTTCGTTTGCCGGTTTGCCGTAAAATTGTGAACATGGCAGGATTATTTCTTTTTCTTCGGGCTTTTCGGTTAAATTAATATATTCTTCGGATACATTTTTTTTGGATACATTTTTTTGCGGTTCATCTGATTTTGCTTTGTTATAACCGTATATGGCATCTTCTATTGCGCTTAACAATTTTTTACCTTCGCTTTTTGGATCTTTGATCCACTCGGTTGACCAAATCCTGTACATTTTCCAGCCCATTTTTTCGAGCACGTTCTGACGCAGCCGGTCGCGTTCTCTTGCAGTTCTTGCAATGCGGTAGGAAGCGCCGTCACATTCTATGCCGATTGCAAAACAGCCGTTAATATCCGGATGCCGTACTGCCATATCAATTTTATAATCCGAACAGCCTGCCTGCGTTACAACATCATATCCATTCGCTGTAATAAAATCATATATAACTTTTTCAAAAAGGGATTCTGAAATTTGTGTATTATTATCTGCCAATGTATTTGGCAAAGCTGCAGCTCCGTTGATTGCAAAATCAATATACTGCCGCAGAAGTTTAGGACCTGTACTGCTGATCCGATCTGCATCAATGTCGGCAGGCAGGATTGAACCAACAAGTTTAATATTGTATCTTGCGCGCGTAACGGCAACATTCAGTCTGCGCTCTCCTCCGCTGTTGCTAAGAGGACCAAAGTTCATAATGAATTTTCCGTTTGCATCCGGCGCATAACCGATACAAAAAATAATTGTATCGCGTTCATCGCCCTGAACTGTTTCCAGGTTTTTTATAAAGACAGCTTCTTCCAGATCATCCCTGAAAAAATGTTCAAACGAAGGATTATCCTTTCGCTTTTGCAAAAGAGCTTCTGTAATTGCTTCCTGCTGCACTGCGCCGAATGCAATTACTCCAAGACTGCGTTCAGGATTTTTGTTAAAGTGATCAAATATCAATTCTGCTGCTTTTTCTGCTTCAGCGCGGTTTCCGTTTTTGCCTCCCCTGTCGTATGTGCCGTCCTTGACATGAATATACTGAACGCCGATATCTTCTGCAGTTTCAACAGAAGAAGGAAATGTAATCAGGCTGCCGCGGTATATGTTTACATTGGAAAATGCAATCAAATGTTCATGCCTGCTGCGGTAATGCCACAACAGTGTCTGCGACGGAAGCAGAGATGCTTCGTCAAGCAGTGATTCAAATGCTCCTTCGTCATTAAACTCATCATCTTCATTGTAAACATCATCATCATCATGAACCGAGGTTGATGAATTGAAAAAATCCGAAGGAGGAAGCTGCTTGCTGTCGCCTGCAATAATAATCTGCTTTGCGCGGGAAATTGCGCATATCGCATCTTCTGTTCTAACCTGCGAAGCTTCGTCGAAAATCACTGTATCAAATTCATAATTACCGCCGCCAAGATATGTGCTTACAGATAACGGAGACATCATCATACACGGCTTTAGTACAGGCAGCAGGTTAGGCAGCGATGCGATTAATTTTCTTGTAGGCATCAGCTTGCGTTGCTTTACCATTTCTCGTTTTAACAATCCGATTTCGTCATATTCCGATGTAAAACCGTCAAAGGAAGGCAAGCCTGTAATCAGTTTACTTATTAATGCCGCTTTTGAAATATCCATGTGCGACAAATCAAGTTCCATAAATGATTTAATGATGTCATCATGCTTTAACCTGCGGAATGAATTTACAGCGTTATATTGAGGCAGTATCGCATCAAATAGGCTGCTGTAAAAACATTTTTCAAATGCAGGAATAATTATATCTGCCGGTAATTTTGCCTTTGCAGCCTGTAAAATAAATTCTTCGATACCCAATCCGGAAGATTTAAACAGTATATCACGGTAATCAATGTAGTATTCCAGGTCAGAAAAATTATCCATGCAGTCCTGTATCCGCTTCCGCAGTTCAATAAGCGGCATAGATAAAAGATTTTGATTTTCTTCAAACATGCCGGAAAACCAGTTTACATTCGGAGTCAACTTTTCATAAAACTGCGCAATAGTTTCTGCCGGAAAGCCGGTGTCAATCAAATTTGACAAACGTTCGATATCATTTTTAATATTTTGTAAATTTGATAATTTTTCAGCTAATGTTTTAATATCAGTAAACTGCAGTTTTTCTTCGGTTTTTAAAGACCCGGCTATAAAATCACGGTCTTTTCTGTAACTGGAATTAAATATTCTTAAAAAATTGCGGTATTTTGTGCGGCAGCGGGCAAGAAGTTCTTCTCCGTTAATGGTAAATATTCTGTCTGTATATTTTTGTTTGATAGCATCACTTTCATTTTCCAGATTTTTATTTAATTCAATATAACCTGCATAATTTTTATAATCGTTATAACTGAGCGCTGCAGCATCATAATTTTTATTTCCGGCTGGTTTAAACGATGTTACAGAATCAATCGTGTCAACTGCATTTACAGATTCAGCGGAAAACTGCTGGCGGAACTGGTTTGTAATATTTTTTAATGTACAGCCGCGCCAGGGATTATCTTCCTGATAGCCTTTTTCCGCTGCTATCCGCGACAAATCTTCCAGCAGATTTTTGATTTCGATAAAACCGGACGGCGTAATTGTCCCGGGATTTTTTACATTGAACATAATATCCGGAATATCGTATAACGAAGCTATTTTACCGTTAATGCAGAAAATAGTTTTATCAATCGGTTTTATAACCGAATGAAGTTCCTGTACATAATCATTCAGGGATTTGCACTGCTGTACAAGTCTTGATAACTTGTCAAAAGCGGATCCCGACAGAACAGCTTTGTTTTGTGCAAGCTTTATTGATGCTTCCAGCTGATCAATTACTTCGCGGCGTTTGGCTTTGTAACTGTGCAGTGTCAGGCAGAAATTATTTAAACCTGCTGCAGTAAGGCGTTTTTTGACAACTTCCAAAGCAGCCATTTTTTCTGATACAAACAAAACCTTTTTGCCGCAGGAAAGCAATTCAGAAATAATATTTGTAATAGTCTGAGATTTTCCGGTGCCAGGAGGACCCTGTAAAACAAAACTGGCGCCGCGTTTTGCAAGCAATATTGCATCCTGCTGGCTTGAATCGGCATCAACAACACTGAATATATTCTGCGGATCCGTTATATCATGATTAAATCCGGAAATATCAAAAAGACCGGTACTGACTGATTTTGTATCACTTGATTTTGTATCGCCTGCAATTGTTTTAATTAACGGATGTAATTTAATTTTTTCTGTATGCTTTTCCAAATCCTGATACATGTTTATTTTTAAAAATGAAAATAATGACAATTCTACATCCAGAGAAACTGTGCATTGCATGGCTGCACAGATTTTTTGCACATTTACTATATAATCGTTAAAATCCATATCATCTGATCCCGATGTCAACGAAGAATAATCCGGCAGCACAATTCTGTATTCATTAAAAAGTTTCTGGCTTAATGCAAAATTAGGTGATATTTCATCATCATGACGCGAAAGAACAAACGGCGAAAATAAATCATCCTGCGATAATTGCACCGGCACAAGCAATAAAGGAGAGCGCATTTCAACGCCGTTTTTATCCTTCCAGTGCAGGAAAGTAAATGCAAGATGAAGGGCATTTAAACCTTTTTCCTCGGTAAAAACACGAGCTTTGGTTTTTAAATTACGCAGTGTTTTTTGTGTTTCATTTAAATCCTGATTTGTAACGGATGCAGAATTGTCTCCGGAATCGCTGTCATATTTATTTGATACTTTTGCCTGCGGAAAAACAAACGGTTTATTGTCTTCGGTAAACAATTCCCATAAAGCAGCCGCACCTGGTTTTATAATGGTAATGGAAGAACGCGAAATACGTCCGGTTTTTTTCGGCAGGGGACAGTTAATCAACCGGTTACGCAGGCTTAGATCTAAAAGTTTCTTTTTCCAGAAGTCAATTTTTTTGTCGGTATTGGTCATTACGCAAATCCTCCATAGTTATACCTGATAAAAATAATTTTACCATACTTTGGAGGAAATCAGTAAATTTTATTGATACATGATTACAAAAGGTCTCGGATTGAGTGCATATACTTCCTGCGGCGTCATTAATGGATTATCAAAACCGGCGCCGGGTATTCCAAGATTATAAAAGAGCTTGAATGATTTAAGCGGCATATTCAGCGCCTGGGCATTAAAAGCATAAGTATTACGTTTCATATTAGGCGTTCCAATACCATCCATGCAATGAATAAACCTCACCCTGTCGAAATTGGTTCTTACATCCTGGCGGTTTCTGATCATCACAGAATTAAACTGATGTATTACAAGCATGCGTTCTCCAGGCAGGTTATTCTCGATAAGATAATTTTCTATAAGCTGCTGCGCAAGGTTTAGTTCTGCCGCAGTAAGATGACCAAGTTCTTCCATTGGTCTGGCTGTCCTCCATTCGGGATCAAGGGCAAGATGTACATTCGGATAATGCAGGTAAGGAAACATTCTTCGAAGCGAATCGATAGGATCATACCGTCCGATTTGATGATCAATAAAAATTAATATATCATTCTGCATTCCGTATTCAATGTAACGCATTAAAAGGTTATGGTTGATAATTCCAATTTCACCTGCCGGCCAGACAGTCCCGAAAATCAGATAAAAAGCCTTTTGAATTTTACGTCCCCCGCTTACTGCTTCGTATTCATCCGCCAGAGTCGTAAGCATTCGATCTAACTCCTCTACAGAGTGACGTCCCAATATACCCATATTCCGGGAAGCAGGATGACCATAATATGCAAGAACATCGTAATTCAACAGTAATGAAACCTGATATGATGTCATTTTATTGAAAATTTCAATTTCATCTTCCGTATTAACCCAATAAGGACGTGAATTTTCTGACCTTCTCCAGTTGTTTACCGTATCTGTAAAAAGCATGTGCGGAAAAACAGGCGCACTCTTGTTGAATATTTCTATATCCGGATTTGTAACTGCATTAACCTGGGTAATTAAACATAAAAACACCGGTATAATCAGGCATCGAAAAAGGTTTTTTTTTGACAACATATAAATTAAATTTCGGTATAAAAACGATTTATCTTCAATACAACTGTTTTTTGCATGATTTATAACCAAAGATTTATCCTGTGCAGTTTAGAACATAAAAACCATGTTCCGTATGACAGCAAGAAAATGCCCGGTAAAGGACTTATCCAGTTATCTGCACTTAAAAGAATGCTTCTGCCGGCAAGAGCAAGTATGATACCAAGTGCAACAAAGGCATATTCCTTTGATTCACGGATTTTTGCAGTGATAAGAAAACTGATCATTGTGGTAAAGAAAACGCCGATTTCGATCATCCTGAACATGGAATTATATCCGCTTTTCATATTAAAACTGGTATCCCAGTTTAATACATCAATCGGGACACCCATAATAATAACCTGGGTAGCAATAATTAATACAATGATGATATTCCGTGTTTTTTGCACATCAAGCCCTGCCGAACATATGCTTGCGGCAAACAGGGAAAATATTCCAAAAACTCTGGCAAAAAGCAATATCCGCGATGCAACAAGTACATATATTAAAGGAAAATTAAATATCAAATGCAGCGGCAGAATGAGCCGTATAACTTCAAAAGAAAAAGAAATTGTAAAAATGGCTATATATAAGATTTCGGGTGCAGAAGTCCTTTCAAAGAAGTGATGAATCAAAAGTATTCCTGCCAGGGAAAATATAACCAGCAGTATGAGAGTTATATGAACAGAATAATAATTATTGCCCAAAATGCTGCCGGTAATTGCCTGAAAAACACCGGAAGGGCGGCGGGTAGAATTTTGATTATCATCTTCAACTTCAACAGAATTAATAATCCCCTGGTGAGCGTGATCTGTCCCCTGGCTGGCAGTATTATCTGTCTCCTGTTCCATATCATCATCCGGGAAAAAATCATTTTCCTGATAAATTATATAGTTTGTCCCAAGGAAATTCCGGTAATGAGGTATTGTAAAAAAAGAAACAACAATAATTAACAGTGTACAGACTGCACAAAAGACAATCCCGACTTTAAAAAAAGTGTTTCTTTCAGAAAGCGTCATGGAATAAGTTTAACTCAGCAGGATGATTAACTCAAGTATATTACTCTATTTGACAATTTATAGAAATGATTTAATACTGAAATGATGAAACGAATGCTGATAATAGAAGACGACGAAAATCTAAGCCGGGGAATTGCATTTGCATTTGAAAAAGACGGTTATTCTGTCATTACAGCTAAAACATTAAAAAACGGAATTAATAATTTTGAACAAAATAAAATTGATATTATTATTCTCGATTTAAGCCTTCCTGACGGCAGCGGAATGGAGTTTTGCAGAGATTTAAGAAAAAAATCAAACATTCCAATAATAATGCTTACTGCCTGCGATTTGGAAACAGATGAAGTTTCCGGTTTAATTGCAGGAGCAGATGATTATATTACAAAACCATTTTCTCTTTCTGTTTTACGCGCCCGTGCAGAAGCGGTACTGCGCCGCAGTGAATCAAAAAACAATAATATAATTCAATCAGGTTTATACAAACTTGATAATAACCTTTGTAAATTATTCAAAGGAGATGAAGAAATCATAATAAGCGCTACGGAGTTTCGTTTACTCAAATATTTCATGAGCAACACAGGAAATGTTTTATCAAAGGAACAAATATTGACTGCCCTTTGGGATAATCAGGGAAATTTTGTTGATGAAAATACATTGCCGGTAAATATCAGCCGTTTACGTGCAAAAATTGAAGATGATCCAAAAAATCCAAAAACACTAAAAACCATTCACGGTATGGGTTATATCTGGACGAATGAATAAATGGTTATATATATAATTTCTTTGGTTACTGTTATTATTTGCGCTCTTACATTTTTTTTATGCAGAAGATATGTAAAAAATGCTTTTGATTCAATTGATACAGTATTGGAAAATGTATTATCAAAAAAAATTGAAAAACTTACAGAAATTACTGATGAAAACAGAATATCAAAATTAACGCGCAAGGCGCGGCGTATTATGGAAATGTGCGTTTTGGAAACTGCACAAATTAATGATGAAAAAGAAACAATACAGGGTTTTATTTCTGATATGTCACATCAAATGAAAACGCCGCTTTCAGGGATTTCCATGTATGCGGAACTTTTATCGGAAGGCAATTTGTCAGCTGCTGAACAGAATGAATTTTTATCACGAATGAAATCAAGTACAGAAAAACTGCAATGGATAATGGATAGTTTGATAAAAATGTCACGGCTGGAAGCCGGAGCTATTACGCTAACTCCTGTTGAAGCAAATATCAGACAAACAATTTCTGATGCAATCGGAAGTGTAATTGCCGCAGCATCAAAGAAAAATATAACTATTATTGTTTCTGACTTTTATGATATTGATCTTTTTCATGATAAAAAATGGACAAGGGAAGCGATTGTAAATGTATTGGAAAATGCTGTTAAATATTCCGAACCGGACAGCGAGATAAAACTTTCAGTTGAACCGCTGCAGCTTTATACAAAGTTAATAATTACAAACCATGGAATAGGCATAGATAAAAACGACTGGCATAAAATTTTTAAGCGATTTTACCGAGGACAAAACGTAAACGACAAAGAAGGTGCGGGATTAGGGCTTTTTCTTGCCGCTCTCATCATGGAAAAACAGGGCGGTTATATCATGGTCGATTCCATACCGGGCAGTTTCACATCATTTTCCATATTCTTACAAAACTGTTAGAAAAAACCCGCTTTTTGTAAGGTTATTGTAAGAATTATATTTTACGGTATAACTGCATATATGAGGAATAATAATCAAGCCATTGTACGAAAAATTGTGCGTAGAAGCCTTACTGCCAATTACGGCAGAAATGCATTTATTGTGCTTGCTGTATTCCTTACAACCTTTATGCTCGGAACAATCATCAGTTTAAGCGTAAGTTATATGGAAACACAAACCGCACATTTAATCCGTATACTAGGAACAACCGCTCATGTTAATTTATTTAACGTCCCTGATGATAAAATTGAAATAATCAAAAATTTTGATTATGTGTCGATTTGTTCAATAAGTATTACATCGGGTATTGTGCAAGATAGCGGGTATTTGAATGGAAATAATGTCATACTTGAATGGTGCGAACCCGTTGAATGGGAAAATTTCCGAAAACCCGTTATTTCAAATATATTCGGTCAATATCCGCAAAATTATGATGAAATCATGGTTCCCTCATGGATATTAGAAAACATGGGTATATCACAACCGCACATTGGCATGGAAATAACACTTAATTATCAAATAGATATGGGACAAAGAACACAAGTTTTTATATTGTCGGGTTGGTTTACGAGCTATGTTTTATCAAGATACGGCGATACAGAAAGTATATATGTATCACAAGCATTTATGAATGATACGGGGCGTACCGCTGCCGAATACGGGCGCGTACAGATACAATATACAAAAAATAATTTTGACTACAATGAACGGCTCGTACAAGACACTCCAATAGATGTTGGATTGATGAATATGCACACTTACACTTTGAATAACGAACTCGACCCCTTACAAATCGTTTTCGTAATAATAATTGTATTTATTATTATCGCGGGATTTATGCTTATATATAATGTAATGTCAATTTCCATTTCAAGGGATATTCGTTTTTACGGGCTTTTGAAAGCAACCGGCATGACTCCGCGCCAAATACGAAATGTAGTATTACAACAGATATTACTTCTTTGCGTTTTTGGGATACCAGTAGGATTGATATTTTCTGTGTTAATATCTTTCGTTGTTGTTCCGTGGTTTATATATGTAGGCGCATTTATGGGACAAGTAGATGTGATTATTAGTTTTAATCCTATTATTTATATCGGAACAGTTTTATTTACCCTTATTACTGCGCTCTTTGCCGCGTTCAACCCTGCGAAAAAAGCAGCGGACATTTCTCCGATTGAAGCTGTGCGTTTTTCCGAACAGAGACTTAATTGGAATGTATCGCGTTCGTCAGCCTTTAATTCCATGAGGATTGCTTGGCGCAATGTGTTCCGTGTTCGTAAACGCGCTGTTTTGGTCTTTTTCGGTATGTTTATGGGAATGTCAGCGTTTTTATTTGTTACGACAATATTAGATAGTACAGATATAGATATATATGCGGAATCAGCGACTGCAAACTTCAGCGGCGATATTTATTTAATAAACCGTATGCCGAAATATGTAATGTTTGACTTTTATTTTAATAATATACAAGCGTTTACTCCCGAACTTATGGAGCGGCTTAACTTATTGCCCGGTTTGATTGATATGGATATACGTTATGCTCGACAAGTTCAAATAGATACAGGTTACTTAAATATGGACGGCAGTCCACATTATAGAACAGATTTTATTTATGAATTTACTGAAAGTGAAGAATCTATAATTTATGATATAAACCTATATATCGAAGAAAACGCACAAAAACAAGTTCTCGATATAATTAAGGAATGGACGAACGCGCACCAATATATTCAATGGCGTTCGGAAATAGCAATCCGAGAAGAAGTGGAACAGCTAAAAAATACGTTAATGATTTTTGGCGGCAGTATATCAATTATTTTATGGCTCATAGGCGTATTGAATTTTATCAACATTATATCGACAAGCATTATATCCCGCAAGCATGAAATTGCCTTGCTTGAAAGTATAGGGCAAAGCCGGAAACAGAGTAAAAGATTGCTGACATCTGAGGGCATTATCTATGCGGTTATCACCCTGCTTCTTGTCTGCATATTAGGCGGTTCATTCACATACGGTTTTTACTCACTTCTTGCGAATCAATTTGAATATGTTAGTTTCAATTTCCCTTATTTACCGTTATTAGTTATGGTCTGTGCCGTATTTATCGTTTGTTTGAGTATACCGCGATTAACATATCGGTTCGTAAGTAAAATGACGCTTGTGGAACGATTGAGAGAGGTACAATGATAAAAAAAATGCACACAAAAGGAGTTTGTTTATGACAATTCTAAAGGCGAAAAATTTAGTTAAACATTACGGAAAAGAACCCAACATAGTCCGCGCTCTTGATGATATTGATGTTGAAGTAAAAGCCGGAGAATTTGTTGCGGTTGTAGGTACTTCAGGTTCCGGCAAAAGTACATTGCTGCATATGCTCGGCGGATTAGACAGACCTACAGGCGGAACAGTTGTTGTAGACGGACAGGAACTTTTAAAAATGACTGATGAGCAGCTGACAATATTCCGCAGGCGAAACGTAGGGTTTGTGTTTCAAAGTTTTAATCTTGTTCCGATTTTAAGTGTTTATGAAAATATTGTCCTGCCTGTTGAACTTGACGGTAATAAACCAGACAAGATTTTTATAGAAAAAATTATAGAAACCTTGGGG
>Ga0123356_10001925_pt1 | contig 22502 bp, 19 predicted proteins | sample TergutEmb28metaG_2_FD_92546 | JGI IMG/M metagenome (GOLD analysis project Ga0123356, IMG submission 92546) | Embiratermes neotenicus P3 segment gut microbial communities from Petit-Saut dam, French Guiana - Emb289 P3 | ecosystem: Host-associated > Arthropoda: Insects > Digestive system > Gut ...
CGGGAAAAAGAAATGTCGGCACTCGCTCATGCCGAGCTTGAAGCGATTGGTGAAGCTTGTGTATCTCTTGGCGACTGGCGTTTAAACGGCTGTTCCTTATATGTAACATTAGAGCCATGCCCAATGTGTGCAGGCGCAATTATTATGTCTCGAATCGACAAGGTCTTTTTCGGCGCAAACGATAGAGTCACCGGTTCCTGCGGGAGCGTAATCAACCTTTTTATGGAATCCTACGGACACTCAACACAAATAACCGGTGGTGTAATGGCAGAGGAATGCAGTGAATTGTTGACCGGGTTTTTCAAGAAGTTAAGATAATTATGAAAAAAATTGTTTTACTGGCAATTAATGCAAAATATGTTCATTCATCACTTTCGTCATGGATTATCGCAGAAGGTGTTTCACGTTTTTTCCGTTTTCCGCATGAGGTTATTGTTGCAGAAGCTACTGTTAACCAAAGTTATGATATTATTATTAATCATATTACCGAACATTCTCCCGATGTTATAGGGATCTCTTCATATATTTGGAATGCGGGTATGATGCCTCGGCTGCTTGTGATGTTACGGGAAAGATTGCCTGATCTTCTTATTGTTCTCGGAGGCCCTGAGGCGTCAAATAATGTGGATTATTGGCTGGAAAACGGTGCCGATTATGTGCTTGAAGGTGAAGGAGAGTTCGAATTTCCGCGATTCTTAAATAACTTATACTGCGCGCAAGATAGCTTTGCTTTTGCGGACGCAGCTTGCAAGTTTATTAATCCTTATACCGACTCTTATTTAAACGCATTAAACGGACGGCTCTCATACATAGAGACCTCGCGAGGTTGTCCGTTTCAATGTTCTTTTTGCTTGTCCGCAGATAGCGGAGTTAAGTATTTTCCTCTTGAAAATGTTAAAGAACAAATTAAAATGTTATCACAAGCAAATACAAAGACAGTAAAATTTGTTGACAGGACTTTTAATTGCAATTCTGACCGGGCATATGAGATTTTTGAGTATATTCTCGGTTTAAAAACCGAATGCAGATTTCACTTTGAAGTTGCGGCCGACCTTTTTGATGAACGTATACTACTGCTCCTTGAAGCGGCACCTCCGGGGCGTATTCAATTTGAAATTGGTTTGCAAAGTTTTTATGAACCTTCATTAAAGGCTGTTTCAAGGCAGACAGATATTCATAAAGCAGAAAAAAATATAAATTTTCTTATTAAAAAACAAAACATTCACATTCATGTCGATTTAATTGCCGGTTTGCCGTATGAAACATTTTTCGATTTCCAAAACAGTTTTAACCGGGCATATTCATTAAATGCTCATACTTTACAGCTTGGATTCTTAAAATTTCTGCACGGCAGTAAGTTGCGTAAACAGGCTGACTCCTTTTGTTTTGAATACTCGGATGAACCGCCATACGAATTAATATGTTCTCCCTGGCTTAGTGTTGATAACTTACGTATCCTTAAGCAAGTCGAAAATGCATTACAGCACACAAAAAATAAAGGGCGTTTTCTGTCCACCCTTCATTATGTGCTGACAGCCACGGGAAAAACACCTTTTGCTCTTTTTCATTCAATGGGTATGTCTGTACCCAACAGTGGAACTCAGCTCGAAGATTATATTGTTCAACTTTATGACTTTTTTATCAGATTACCCGGCGTTGATAAAATTGACTTAAAAGACTGTATGATTTACGACTGGCTCAGTATGGTAAAAGGAAAAAATATTCCTGCATTTCTGAAAAATGACAATAAACAAAGAGTTGAGATTGCACAAATCGCCGAACTAACATTGGAGCGAAAAATAAGACGTGAAGAGTATGCAGTTTTAAGTTCGGGAAAAGGTCTTTTTGTAGACAGTAATAACAGAGATCCGGTAACGGAGCTTTATGAGGTATATGTATGCGGGTGTGTTGCGACAATATGAAAATAACTATACACAAAAATGAAATAGAACTGACAGGTTTAATCGACTTCGATCTTGAGAAAACCTTTGAATGCGGGCAATGCTTTCGTTGGAATGTTGATGAACACGGTGCTTATATCGGTGTTGCTTTCGGGCGTGTTGTCAAAGTTCGACAATGTGGTAACAGCGTTTTTATCTGTTGCAACGAGAAGGAATATTATTCTGTATGGCATAATTATTTTGATCTTTCCCGTGATTATTCACTGATTCGAAAACATCTGAGTATTGATGACTTTATGAAAAAAGCAATCGAACACGGCAAAGGCATTCGATTGCTTTGTCAGGATACCTGGGAAACGCTATGTTCATTTATTATTTCGCAAAATAATAATATCCCGAGAATAAAATCAATAATCAATACACTTTGCCGTGAGTTTGGCGATGAAATTGTTTATGGTGGTCAGTCATATTATACATTCCCTTCTGCCGATACAATCGCCGGCCTTAATGCCGCAGAGTTATCTCCACTTCGCTGCGGTTACAGAGCTGAATATATATTACGCTCAGCTAAAGCGATTGTAGAGGAAGCTCTCAATCTTGACGAGCTGGAAAGTTACACACCCGATAAAACCCGTACTGCATTAAAAACTCTGTATGGTGTCGGCGATAAGGTTGCTGATTGTGTAATGTTATTTGGATTGCACATGCTTGATGCGTTCCCCGTAGATGTTTGGATGAAAAGAGCCGTAGATAAAAACTACGGCATTGGGTTTGACCCAAAAATATTCAGCCCGTATGCAGGCATTGCACAGCAGTATATTTTTCATTATATGCGTAACATTACTTCTTAAAACCGTTGAACCATGCTCTTTCATTAAACGGTTTTCTTGTTACATGGTTAAGTGGTTGTTCGGCAATTCCAACCGGCAGAAAGCAGATAAGTTCGTAATCATCCGGTACGCCAAGAATGTCTGCCATTTTTTTGCCTATTTTATGAACATCGGTTATTTGACCTTCAACCCAGCAGCTTTGATAGCCGAGTTCTACTATTGCAAGAAGCATATTTTGTATTGCCGCAGAATAATCTTGAATGTTGAAGCAGACATTTTTATACGCAGGGATCGCCTGTGTGAGTACACAGATTATTGCCGGGGCAGAAATCATAAACTCAGGTTCGATAACTGTACGCAGCTTATGCAATACTTCCGCATCGTCTATTGCAATCAAGCTTGTCGTTTGCGTATTGCAGCCTGATGGTGCAGTTAATCCGGCTTCCATGATTTTAATTAAATCTTCTCGCGGAACAGATCTGTTTTTATATCCTCCGCGATAACTTGTTCTTGCCTTTATTGTTTCCAGTGTAGTCATAATGATTTCACCTTTCTTCATCTTTTTTAACATTGTAACATAGAGCATTGTTTTAAGCCAGTTTCGAAAATGTCGGATATGATAAATAACCGTCCTCCGGCTGACATAAAATAATACTTGCATTTAGTGTTTTCAAGTGGTATTATTGCTTTTGCGACTTGATAATTATACTCATTTTGATAGGAGATATACAGAACAGATGGCTAATATCAAATCATCGGCAAAAAGAGCTTTGCTTATAGAAAAATCAACATCAAAAAACAAAGCGGCAAAGTCATTGATGAAAACCAACACTAAAAAGTTTGACGCGGCAGTCGCAGAAGACAATCGGGATACGGCCGAGGCTGCGTTTAAAACTGCGGTTAAAACCGTCGATCGTGCTGCAACAAAAAATCTTATTCACAAGAACAAAGCAGCTCGTAAGAAAAGTGCAATGACACGCAAGTTAAATGAAATGGAAAGTAAGTGACGATATTATTTTCCGTTAAATAAACAATGCAGAATTTCCTTGTATTTGCAATGCTTTTTATTTAAGTGCTTCGTATCGGAAAAACCGGTGCGAAGCATCTTTTTTTGCATACATTTTATATGTATTTTTCTTGCTTTTTTTTCGTAAAATTGTTAAAATGAAGAGTACCACTCTCTGCATCATCCAGCGGTATTATGTGCAGTTTTTCGAAAGGATATTTATATATGAACTCTGCCGTCGATGTCTGGGGTAAGGTGCTTGAGATTCTAAGTAACGATTTAACACAAACAGCAATTTCTACATGGTTTGATGATTGCATTGCAATAGAAATATCAGGCAATCGTCTCATTTTGCATACTCCGACAAAATTTAAAAAAGAAACCATTGAGAGTCGCTTTATCGGCACTATTAAAGGTGCGTTACAGGACTTATTCTCTTCCGACGATGATTTTGAAGTTCTTATACTTGATGACAATGGCCTAAAGGCTATGAATGCAGTAATAGATGAAAATATAAAAACGACTACCGAAAAGTATACTTTTCAGAATTTTGTTGTCGGCAACACAAATAAATTCGCTCATGCTACAGCCCTCGCTGTTGCAGACGGAAAGCCTGATTTCAACCCTCTTTTTCTATATGGAGAGTCCGGAGTCGGAAAATCTCACTTGCTGTGCGCTATACGCCATGCTGTTGAAACTAAATTTCCGCACTATAAAATTGTTTATGTCAACACTGAAGATTTTGTGAATGAACTGGTTCAGGCAATCAAAAAAGGTGAAAATGTTCACTTCCGCGATAAATACAGAGGCACCGATTTAATATTGCTGGACGACATTCAGTTTATTGTCGGCAAACCTTATTCACAAGAAGAATTTTATCACACATTTGACACACTACATCAATTGGGTAAGCAAATTGTTCTTGCGTCAGACAGACCGCCGAGCGACATGCTCACTCTTGAAAATCGAATTAAAGGGCGCTTTGAATCCGGTATACTTGTGGAAATAGAACCACCGGATGAAGTTCTTCGCAGAGCAATTATAAAAAGTAAAGCAGAAGAACTCGGAACAATAATACCTCCCGATGTTACTGATTATATCGCCGATAATTTAGATTCAAGTGTACGGCAACTTGAATGTGTAGTAAAAATGATAATTGCATACAGAGATATAATGAACGAAGATATTACAGTAGAAAATGTTAAAACACGTTTAAAAGACATTTTCAGAGGAGAAAGAGAACTGGTCCCCACCGCAAACGATATTATTGAGTACACCGCAAATTACTTTAACCTTACACCCGAAGATATAAAAGGAAAAGACAGACAAGCTCATATAGTACTCGCAAGACATACTGCAATGTACTTAGTCAAAAAAATTACAAACTTAACACCAAAAGAAATCGGTAAGGAATTTGGCGGTATGGACAGAACATCAGTTATGCATGGTGATGAAAATGTCAAGGTTAAAATTGCAGAAGACAAAGATTTCGAAAATAAAATTAAAGACATAACGATGAACATTAATTCAAAAAAATTAGGAAAATAAATCATATTTTTTTATAAAAGAGTTATTAACGAAATTTTTCACATGTGGATAGAACAAAGTGTGCATAAACTAAATATGTAAACCATCAGAAAAATAATTAACATTTTTCCACATTAAAAAAAAAGAAATTTTTAACAATAACAATCAATTTTACACTTATCCATACTATTATTCACTCTACTGCTAATACTACTATAAAATTAATATTTATTTATAATATAAAGATTTTTATTAAAAACGAAAGAAAGGATTATTCATTATTATGAAATTTACCTGTGAAAAACCTTTACTGCTTTCTGCAATACTTACAGCATCTCGGGCTGCTGTTACAAAAAGTCCGATACAGCTTCTTGAAGGACTGCTTCTCGAAGCAAAAAATGATAACGTAAAAATGACCGGGTACGACTTAAAAACCGGTATAGTTACAAATGTTGCTGCAGAAGTAGAAAACCCTGGAGGAATTGTATTAAACGCTCGTCTGATAGGAGAAATAATAAGAGAAATGCCGGGCCAGTACGTTACAATTTCCGTAAATTCCGGTTATGTTGCCACAATAAGCAGCGAAATGAGTACTACAGAGGTACTTGGATCTCCAACATCGGATTATCCCGAGTTACCTTCAGTAGAGGAACAAGATTCAATCGAAATAAGCCAATCTGTTCTAAAAAAAATGATACTGCAAACAAATTTTGCCGTAAGCGACAACGAATCGCGTCCTATTCATACAGGAGCACTTTTTGAAACAGAAAACGGAGCACTTACAATAGTCGCAGTCGATGGATACCGGTTGGCTCTCAGACGTGAAAAATTAGAAAGCAAAGAAGTGCCTGAGCTCAGTTTTGTTGTGCCGGGAGCAGCACTTTCAGAAGTAGAAAAAATCATATCGGACGCAGACGGATCAATTACCATAAAACTCGGATCAAAACATATAATGTTTTCAATAGATGAAACCACATTAATATCACGCAGACTGGAAGGAGACTTTCTAAATTACAAAAATTCGCTTCCGCAGCAAGCAAAATACAGACTAAGAATAGAAAAAGATGAATTTATTGCAGCTGTAAAAAGAGTATCCATAATTATAAGCGATAAACTTAAAAGTCCCGTCAGGTGTGTTTTTGGTGAAAATGTAGTAAAGCTGCATTCTGTATCCGCTTTGGGCAAAGCAAGTGATGAATGCATAACAGGCGGGGACGGCGAGAATATGGAAATAGGTTTTAACGATAAATACCTCCTGGAAGCACTTAAAGCAGCTCCTGCAGATGATATTATTTTAGAACTTAACTCGGGAGTTACGCCCTGTATTATTTCTCCCGCCGATGATTCGGATAATTTCCTTTATATGATACTGCCGGTAAGGCTAAAGGCTTATGAAGGTTAGAATTGACGGAGTACAAACTGTACGCATAAAAGGAGAATATATAAAACTTGACTCGCTGTTAAAATTTGCATCTATAGCATCAACAGGCGGCGAAGCAAAGTATTTAATTCAAAACGGCGAAGTATATGTTGACAAATCAATATGTACGGCAAGAGGAAAAAAAATAAGCCAGGGAAATATTATTCGCTGCGGTGAAAGAGTAATATTAGTTAAACAGGAGAAATATAATGCATAAGAGCAATGTTGCCTCCAATGCTTTACACAGTAATACATTATGACAGTTAATGAGTTACACCTTAAGAATTATCGTAATTACAATAACGCTGCAGTACAATTTATAAACGGCGTCAATGTTATCACCGGAAGTAATGCACAAGGTAAAACAAATCTTATTGAAGCAATATACTATCTCACGGCAGGACGGTCATTTCGTATTGCAAATGACAAAGAACTTATAAAATTTGAAAACGACACGGCATGCATCCGTGCGGGCATCGTTTCTAATGAGCGGGAACAAACGCTTGAAGCACGGATTTTTCACGAGCGCCGACGTGAGTTTTTTGCAAATGACGTCAAGCTCAAAAAAGCTGCAGAGCTTGCAGGAAGGCTTACAGCTGTCATATTTTCTCCTGACGATTTGACTCTTGTTAAAGATGGGGCTGCCGTAAGGCGTAAAATGATGGATAACTGTCTTTCACAGCTTCGACCGGGTTATCTTGCAGCACTTACAGAGTTTAATAAATTATATGAAAATAAAACACGCATATTGCGTGATTATCACGAAAAACCTGCATTGCTTGATTTGCTTGACGATTTTAGTTTGCGATTGGCTGAGCAAAGTGCAAAATTAATATATTACAGAGCAATATTTACCGAAAGCTTATCAAAAAGAGCTGCAAGCATACACGACGAATTTACCGAAGGCACAGAAAAACTTACATTTTTTTACAAAACAGTAGGGCGTATGGATCCAAGCGGAAAAAAACCGTCAGAACTACTGCCGGAAATCCTTGAACACCAATGTGAGCATCGAAATGCAGAGCTGAGGTCCAAGTTATGTCTGTCGGGAGCGCATAAGGATGACTTAGAAATATTCATTAATGGTTCATCTGCACGAAAATTCGCATCTCAAGGGCAGGCACGTACAGCATCGGTTTCAATAAAACTCGCCGAGCGGGATATCCATTATGATGATAAAAAAGAATATCCGTTATTATTACTTGACGACGTACTGTCCGAACTGGACCCAAAGCGACAAAATTATATTTTAAGCAGGATAAAGAACGGACAGGTTTTTATAACATGCTGTGATGATACAGCAGTAACCGCGTTTCATAGCGGTAATACATTGCGGATAGAACAAGGAAGTATAATAAAATAAGAAAGGAAACCGTGATGTATTTACATTTAGGGCAAAGCGTTGTTGCCGAAGAAATAGATATAATTGGCATATTTGATCTGGATAATACTACGGGATCGCGCATAACAAAAGGATTTTTGGAAAATGCTGAAAAAACGGGAAATGTAATCAATGTTTCAGAAGAGCTGCCAAGGTCCTTTATAGTAAGCGGTAAAGAAAATGATATAACTGTATATTTATCGCAATTATCACCGCAGACACTATTAAAACGAACAGAGACATTGCAGATTATAAAGTAATCTTATAATACAAAAAAGTGTGACAGTACATTTTTAGTCACATATGAAGGGAAAATATAAATGTCAGACGAAATAAAAAAAATGAATATTGAAATAGATGATTACGATGCTTCTCATATACAGGTTTTAGAAGGGCTTGAAGCAGTGAGATTAAGGCCCGGTATGTATATCGGATCAACATCGGCATCGGGACTTCATCACCTGGTCTACGAAATAGTTGATAATGCAATTGACGAAGCGCTTGCCGGAGCATGTGATGAGATTCATGTTGAAATAAAAAATGACGGAACAATAAGAATAACGGATAACGGCAGAGGCATTCCCGTAGATGTTCAGGAGCAAACGGGCACAAGTGCTCTCGAGGTGGTTTTTACCGTGCTCCATGCAGGCGGCAAATTTGGAGGAGGCGGATATAAAGTTTCGGGAGGTTTGCACGGAGTAGGTGCTTCTGTTGTTAATGCTCTCTCCGAGTGGCTTGTCGTACATGTTCACAGAAACAATCAGATTCATGAGATGAAATTCTCCCGCGGCGATATAACTCAAGAACTGACCGTCATAGGCAAAACTGACAAATCGGGAACAGAAGTAATATTTAAACCCGATGATGAAATATTTGACGAATGTATCTTCAGTTATGATATACTGCGTACCCGTATGCGTGAACAAGCCTTTTTAAACGGCGGTTTAAGGATTACCGTCTCGGATGAACGTGACGGACAAACAGCAAAAGACTCGATGTGTTACGAAGGCGGAATAATCGAGTTTGTGGAGTATATCAACAGAAATAAAACACCGTTACATGACAATGTAATTCATCTTGCAGATGAACGTCAGGACTCTACGGCAGAAATAGCACTACAGTACTGCGGTGACGTATACAACGAGTTTTTGCTCAGCTTTGCCAACAATATCAATACACCTGACGGCGGTATGCATGAAACAGGTTTTAAATCTGCACTCACAAGAGTGCTTAATGATTACGGCAAGAAAGCAGGTCTGCTTAAAGGTGAAGATAAATTATCCGGTGAAGATTGCCGGGAGGGTGTTACTGCCGTTATATCAGTAAGGCTTATGGATGCGCAATTCGAAGGGCAGACGAAATCAAAGCTGGGTAACTCCGAAATAAGATCATTTGTTGATTCATTAATATCCGAAAAACTTGCAATATTTTTTGAAGAAAATCCGGCTGTAGCCCGATTGATTCTGAACAAAGCCATTATGGCCTCTCGTGCACGTGAAGCAGCACGAAAAGCAAGAGAAAACATTAGAAGCAAAAATGCACTTGAAGGCATGTCATTACCCGGCAAGCTTGCTGACTGCAATATCGACGATCCCGTCTTGACAGAAATATATATTGTTGAGGGTGATAGTGCGGGCGGAAGTGCAAAAGGAGGAAGGGACAGCCGCTTTCAAGCAATTTTGCCGCTTTGGGGTAAAATGCTGAACGTTGAGAAAAACCGTGCAGACAAAGTTTACGGCAACGATAAACTGACCCCGGTCATAACAGCTCTCGGAGCAGGGATAGGCGAGGACTTTGACGAAACAAAGCTTAGGTACCACAAAGTAATAATCATGGCCGATGCCGATGTAGACGGAAGTCACATCAGAACATTGCTTCTTACCTTTTTCTTCCGCTTCATGCGCCCGTTGATTGACGGCGGATATGTCTATGCAGCACAACCGCCGCTTTATAAATTAACAAGAGGCAAAAATATCAGATGGGTCCTTGACGATAAAGAACTTGAACCGACTTTAACCGAAATGCGCGGAGAAGACGGAAAAGGAAAAGTTGATATAACACGAAATAAAGGGCTTGGAGAAATGAATGCAGATGAGCTCTGGGAAACAACAATGAACCCGGAAACACGCGTGTTAAAACGCATTGAACTCACCGATGCAATAAAAGCGGATGAAGTCTTTACAGTCCTGATGGGTGAAAAAGTAGAACCCCGCAAAGAATATATCGAAAAATATGCAAAGTATGCCATTAATTTGGATATGTAAAGGCGTTTAAAAATTACTGCCATTAATCTTATTATTATATAGATAGGAAAAAATATATGCCAAAGAAAGAAAAGACGGGAGATATAAGTTTTCCCGAACAGAAAATCATAACAGCCCCGCTTGAAGAGGAGATGGAAACCTCGTTTCTCACATATGCAATGTCGGTTATTATCGACAGAGCACTGCCGGACGTCCGCGACGGCTTAAAGCCGATTCATCGCCGGATTCTCTATTCAATGTATGAAAACAGCTTGACAAACGATAAGCCTTTTCGCAAAGCATCAAAGTCCGTCGGAGCAATAATGGGAGACTACCATCCGCACGGCGACTTATCGATTTACGAAGCATTGGTAAGAATGGCGCAGGACTTCTCGATGCGTTATTTGCTGATTGAAGGGCATGGAAACTTCGGCTCGGTTGACGGAGACTCTCCTGCAGCCATGCGTTATACAGAAGCAAGGCTTTCAAAAATATCCGGTGAAATGCTCCGGGAGATAAATAAAGAAACAGTGGACTGGAAACCAAACTATGATGAAATGCGTATGCAACCGCAAGTTCTCCCAAGCAGATTTCCAAATCTTCTGGTCAATGGCTCAAGCGGTATTGCTGTCGGCATGACAACGAACATACCGCCGCATAATCTCTCTGAGGTTATTGATGCGGTTGTTCATGTAATGAAAAACCCTGAAGCAGAGCTTGACGATATTATGGAACATATAAAAGGACCTGACTTCCCGACCAGCGGCATTATAATGGGCAGAGCAGGCATGAGAGCGGCATATGCCACAGGCAGAGGGCGCATACGAGTCCGGGCAAGAACAGAAATGGAAGAATTTTCACAAAATCGCACACGAATTATTGTTACAGAGCTTCCATATCAGGTTAATAAAGCGCGTCTGCTTGAATCCATTGCAGAGAATGTCAAAAGCAAACGCATCGAAGGCCTGTCTGCAATGCGTGATGAATCCGACAGGGACGGAATGCGTATAGTTATTGAATTAAAAAGAGATGCAAATGCTCAAGTTGTACTCAATCGCTTATATACACAGACACAAATGCAAACAACATTTGCCATAGTCATGCTTGCGCTGGTAGATGATCAGTCGCAGCCGCGGATATTATCACTTAAGCAAATGCTTGAGGAATATATTACATTCCAGCGTGAGATCGTCCGGCGCCGTACGGAATATGACTTGAAAAAAGCGCGTGAACGTGCACATATTCTTGAAGGGTTACGAGTCGCCTGCGATAACATTGATGAAGTGATCCAAATTATCCGAACCAGCTATGACAATGCTAAAGAGCGGCTCATGGAAAGATTTGAGCTTAGTGAGATTCAGTCACAAGCTATTCTTGAAATGCGTCTGCGAAGCTTGCAAGGGCTCGAAATTGAAAAAATAGAAAAAGAATACAATGAGCTTTTGAAAATGATTGATTATTACCTTATGCTGCTCGGCAGCCGGGAGAAACTTGACGAGGTTTTGATCGAAGAACTAACAGAGATACGCGACAGGTACGGTGACGAAAGACGCACAGAGATTGCGATTGTTGAAGACGAAATAGACATTGAAGACCTGATTGATGAAGAAGAGTGCGTTTATACTCTCACACATGCCGGATATATAAAAAGACTTCCTGCAAATACATACAGAGCGCAAAGGCGCGGCGGCCGGGGTATTACGGCAATGACAACAAAAGAAGAAGACTATGTAGAGACATTATTTACGGCATCTACGCATGATTATATACTTTTCTTCACAAATCTCGGCAGAGTCTACCGGAAAAAAGGATATATGATTCCGGAATCGGGACGTCAGGCAAGAGGCACAAATATAGTAAATATACTACCGATGCAGCCCGGCGAAAAGGTTTCGGCAATGATAAGAATGCGCGATTTCGGTGAAGAAGAATACCTCGTTATGGTCACACGAAAAGGCACCGTTAAACGTATGAAAAAAACAGAATTACGAAACATCAAAAATGTCGGCATACGCGCACTGACACTAAGCGACGACGATGAACTCATTTCAGTTCGAGATACAGACGGAAAGCAAAAGATACTAATAGCAACAAACAACGGAATGGCAATATGTTTTAAAGAAACTGATGTTCGCGCGATGGGCAGAGCTGCAGCCGGCGTTCGAGGTATCAGATTGCGCAAAGGAGATTATTGCGTGGGTGCCGCACGCGCGCGTGAAGGCGGAGCACTGTTGACCGTTACGGAAAAAGGATATGGCAAACGCACGGAAATAAGCGAGTATTTAAGAGGAGATGAAGGCGAGGCTCAAAACCGCGGCGGTTACGGAAAAAAGAATCAAACAATTACAGACAAAACCGGAAAAGTCGCTGATATAAAAGTTGTCGATGATAACGATGATGTAATGATTATTTCGGATGACGGTACGATTATACGCATGGCAGCTGCAGATATAAGAATAATCGGTCGCTCAACCCAGGGTGTGCGCTTGATGCGTACAGGCAAGGAAACAAAGGTCATTTCAATTGCCCGAACAGAAAAAGAAGATGAAGATGAAGAAACGGTAAGCGATGACAACGCCGCACTAAGCAATAATCCGGAAGCGATTGTGGATGACAAATAATGAGAAAAGTGACTATATACACTGATGGTGCATGCAGCGGAAACCCGGGACCCGGCGGATGGGGAGCGCTTCTTATTCACGGTGAACATAAAAAAGAGTTAAGCGGAGGCGAGCAAAGCACAACTAATAACCGGATGGAGCTGATATCGGTTATTTCAGCACTGGAAGCATTAAAAGAACCGTGTGAAGTAAAACTTTACACGGATTCTCAATATATCGTCAATGCAGTGAATCTTGGCTGGCTTGAGTCCTGGAAAATAAAAGGCTGGAAGAAAAAAGGCGGAGAGGTAAAGAATCCTGACTTATGGATTAAACTCATTCCTTTAATGGAAACTCATAATGTAACATTTGAATGGATTAAAGGTCATGCAGACAACGAATTTAATAACAGATGTGACGAACTTGCGGTAGCAGAAAGCAAAAAATTCAAAAAATAGGTTCAACCGATACCAAAAAGAGCAGCACCGATGATTCCGGCATCGTTGCCAAGTTCGGCTTTTAAAATAGGTGGCATTTCTCCGTCACCTGTTTTAAAAATTAATGATTCGACAGCACTGTTAAGTGGATCAAATAAGGGTTTACCTGCCTGACAAACCCCGCCGCCGAGTATAACCGCCTGAGGCCTGAGAGCGTTACAAAGGCTTGCGATTCCCGCACCAAGGTATTTTACATACTCATCAACAATAATTTTTGCCGCAAGGTCTCCTTGCTTTACCGCATCAAATATCAATTTTCCGTTAATATGCGATAAATTGCCGTCACATAATTTGTGCAGCAATGAGTCGGGATACTTTGTCATGATTTTTATCGCTTCCCGTATAAGTGCGGATACTGACGCATATGCTTCAAGACAACCTTTTGCACCGCAAGCACAAGGCTCTCCGTCCACAACTATGATAGTATGTCCCGGCTCTGTTCCGAAACCACAGCCTGTAAAGATTTTTTTATCAAAGACAAAACCTCCCCCAACACCCGTACCGAGAGTCAACAAGATAATATTATCATATTCTCTTGCAGCTCCTGCATAGACTTCGGCAAGTGCAGCTGCATCGGCATCATTTCCCAAGAAAACAGGAATATCCCAATGTTTTTTAAACATGGGTATAAAATCAATATTATGCCAGTTTAAATTCGGTGCTTTAATAATTATATTTTTAAGGCTGTTAACCGCTCCGGGAACGCCTATACCTATATGAATAATGTCGCGTTCCGAGATGCCTGCCATGCTGACAACCTCTTTTCCTGCAGCAGCCATGTCGGAAATAACCTCTTTTGCAGAACGCTTTGCTTGAGTCGGGATAACATGCTTGGCGATAAGCTTATAATCGTTGTCAATTACACCGGTTTTTATATCGGTGCCACCTAAATCAATACCAAGATAGTATTTATTCATAATGCAATATATCTCCTTTTAATCATAAAAACTGCTGCATGTAACGGTAGCTTTGCTCTATACCGCTTTTAACATCCTCTATGGAGCCTTCAAAGGCACGGTCTTCAATTTCAATACAGGCATATCCCTTGTAACCGACCTCATTAAGTGCACTGCACAGTGCAGCAAAGTTAACACCGCCAAGACCCGGCAGTTTCGGAGAATGCCATAAGGACGGATATGACATAACGCCGTATTCATCAAGCTTGTCTTTGTGTATTTTTAGATCCTTAAAGTGCATATGGAAGATTTTATCTTTAAAATCATAAACCGGTTTAACATAATCAGCCATTAAAAGATACGGATGGGACGGGTCGTAGTTTAAACCGAGATAATCACTCGGGATAAGCTCAAACATTTTTTTCCAAATAAAAGGTGTTGAAGCAAGATTGTTTCCGCCCGGAAACTCGTCTTTCGTAAAATACATGGGACAGTTTTCAATGGCTATTTTCACCATATGCTTTTCTGCGTGGCGCACAATAGGAGTCCATACTTCTTTGAAAAGGTCAAGATTTTCTTCAACAGTTTTATTTTTATCTTTGCCGATGAACGTTGTCACCATGTTTATATTCATTTGTGCAGAAACTTCAATTAGAGCCATTATATGGTCAATTGCTATTTTTCTTGCTTCCAAATCACTGTCGAGCGGGTTCGGATAAAAAGCGAGAGAGCTGATATCAAGACCGCATTTTGATGCATAACTATTATAATAATCCATTTTATCACGGGTTATTCCCGTAATATCTATATGAGTTACACCTGCATACCGCCTTGCGGCATCTCCTTTTGGCCAAGCGCAGACTTCGACACATTTAAAACCTACACTTGCGGCATAGTCAAAAACCTGCTCAAAAGTATAGTCCGGCAGAATAGCAGACAATAATCCCAGCTTTATCATATCAGTTTTCCTTTCTTGTTTTCTGTAACTTATGTTATTAATATTATAGAGGGGAATTAAAATCATAGCAAGAGTTAATTACTTTATAAAACAGCAATACAAAAGAAACACAGAAAAAAGCCCGCTACCATATGAACCGGGCTTTTTAAGCAGATTTATTTTTAGTGTAGTAGTGAATACAAGGAATATAGAGACTGCACTATGTGCATTAATTATGTTTTTTGATTGGCTTTATTTTCTTCCTCATTGTCGACTGCGATTGCATCAAGAAGCGCTTTGTACCAGACGAGAGCATCGACAAAAGCTGTTGTTACATCATCGAGCTGCAGTTCATATCGAACCATAAACATTGCAATTTCATCCCAGTTGGCATGTTCGTATGCATGGATAAATTCTAAAACCTTATATAATTCACCGGCTTTATCTACTAATGCCGCTCTTACATTTTCGTCGAGTGCGACTTCTTTGACAGCTGCCTCCATTGGCCTTTCCAAGATTACGTCAAGCAGTGAGAAAAGTCCAAGCATAAACAGGCTTGATGAATATACTCCCATGCTGAATGCTTTTGATAAATTTTCGGCAAATCTTGCACGTATAAGAGAGAGTTTAGTAATTTCGTTCGGTTTATCGTCGGCAAGCTGGATTGAAATTGCCGCGGTTGCCCAACGCTTGACTTCCTTTTGCCCAAGAATGGCTACAGCGTTTCTTATAGACTCTATTTCTCTTGGCATTACAGTGTTGATAAAACGCAGAAGAGAAATAGATAAAGCGGGGTCACGGCCGATTGTATCGGCGATATCTCCCAAATCAAAGTCTTCTTCATTAAGCCGCTTGAGTAGTGTGAGGGCATTTATTTTTACGGGAGATATTTTGCTTACGCCTTTTGTTATGGGCTCACTGAAGAAGCCGCCGCAATAGAGGGTATTTTGTAAACCGACAAGAGTGTTGAATTTATCCATATCGGGGATGTATGAGAGGACTATTTGCTTGAGCTTTGCGAGAGCTTTAACCGTTGCGGTGAATTTTTCATCAATTGTGTAATCACGAATATCGAGAATTATATAATCAAGGTGTTCAAAAAGCGGATTGCCTGTCAGTCCGTCGGGGAGGCCGTCTATTGCTATTTTAAACCCAAGTTCCTTCAGTTCGCCGCATTTTTCGAGAACGGCACTGTCGGGATTGATACTTTTCTTTAGAACACAAACAAGATGCTCGGGATTAATATCAAGAACAATAGGAATACGCATTAAAAGCTGGAATTCATTTATGTCGACAAACAAGGGGCAACCACCTGTAAGAGGCTCTACACCAAGAGTTTTTATTAAGTCAAGGCCGGGAGACAATACAGCATCGGACATGCTCAGTTCCTCAACCATCATACCGATGAGTTTTTTTCCGCTCCTTGAGCTGAGCCTATAGGCGCGAACTGACATATCCGAATCGAAAAACGGAATGGCTACTATGAATGTTTTCATCCAATGCTTCTCCTTATGCGAAAATATTGTATGGTGTCGGTTTAGCTATTTATTAAAATATACCTGCGCTGAGCCAGTCCGGGATGAGACCAAGCTCGTGCAGAATTGTGCCAAGTTTTATTAAGCTTGAAACTACGCCGACTACGATGCCCGCAATAGAAAGACCGAGTGTTCGTGTATTTGTTCTTTTTACAAATCCTACAATGGAAAAACCTATGCTTGCCGGCAGGAGAATAAATGCATATGAAAATACGCCGATAATCGCAAGAACAAATCCTATTATGATGTAACAGTCCGTGATTGTAAACGGCTGTTTTACTCTTGGAGTATAGGGAGGATAATAGCCGGATTGATGGTATCCGGGCGGGCCCGGAGTACGAACGGGTGATGTGACATATCCCGGGTGTGGTGCGGACTGAGGTTGTTGAGAGTATGGTGAAGATTGTGGGATGCTCTGCGGGGAGGCAGTCGGAATAACGGGAGCAGCTTCTGAAGACGGCGAAGTTTTTTCCGGGGTTTCGTCCGGTGATAAGATTTGCTCAGGTGTGCCGGCCGGAGTGTCATTGTTTATTGCCGTATCTGCAGCTGATGCATCATTTAGATAAAAATTGCACGAAGAGCAATAATTATCTCCTTCGTTAACATCCTGTCCGCAATTTGAACACTTCATATTACAAGTCTCCTAAAATATTAATTACATTACAATGTATTCTACACGCAGAGACAAAGAATGTCAATAAAATAGCCTGCACCAAACAGTTGTCATTGACAAAGAGGAGCATATGGATATTATATTAATATTTACAATGGTTTATTATGGAGGATGTTATGACAAATAAAACAGCAACAGTGGTTGTAAAAAACTTACAAAGTCCGCACCAGACCGAGCCGTTTAATCAGTTCAAGCCTCTCTCGCCGGAACAGAAAAAAGAAGTTTTTAGAGCTGTTTCGGAAATCTTTGAAGCTGCAGGCGGAAAAAGCATGCTCAAAAGCAGCGGGGATGTGTTTTTAAAACCAAACGGAATAGACAGTAAACCATATTGTTATACACGCTCCGAGCTTGTAGAGGCAGTAATACATTATTGGAAAGAAGCCGGAGCAAGACATATTTATCTTTTTGAAAATTGTACACAAAGCAATTTTACAAGAATGGTTTTTGCTCTTACCGGATACAGCGACATATGTCACCGCCACGGAGTCCGCGAGATTTATCTTGACGAAGAAAAAAGCATACAATATACCTTCCGCGGAAAGGCTTCCGAGGATGTTGAAGAGGGAGGATATGCAGACACAACATTTCTTATTCCAAAGTTTGTCACAGAAAATCTTATAGAACGCGCTGATGAAAACCTGTATATTAATCTTCCAAAACTTAAAACACATTCCATGGCAGGAGTTACACTTGGCATCAAGAATCAATGGGCATTTCCGCAGCCAAGCGACCGAAGAGCCGACCACAATTACAATTTGGCAAGCAAATTAGCGGATATGCTCAGTTATATAAGGCCGGATTACACTTTGATTGAAGGAATTGAAGCAACCATCCACGGGCATTATCCCGTTACGGCTTTAGCGGACAAATGTGTACTGCCTTTTCGGGTATTGATCGGCGGAGCTAATGTTGCGGCAGTCGATATTGTGGGTGCAAGATTATTCGGACTCACACCGGAAGAGGATGTACAGCATCTTCAAATCGCTTTGGAGCGCGGTTACGGAAATGGCGTAAAAAGTATTGATGACATTGAGATTATCGGAGATATATCAAACTTTAATAAACGTTATGACTGGGATCTCTTTAATCAGTTTCCGGAGGATATTAATATATTGAAAGGCAATGAGCGTTTATGCCGGGAGGGGTGCAAAAATAACCCTCTGACATTGGTGCAAAACCTTGCATATGATTACAACGGCAAAGGCGGCTGGACACTCGTGATGGGAAAAGGTCACGATGCAGCCGTTATTGAAGCTATACAAGGAAAAGTGCTGGTCGCAGGACACTGTGCAATAAAAGAAGTCGGCGACCTCTTAGTGTCACGGTTAGGTCGCAAAAACGTCTACTTTAGCGGATATTGCAACGATTTACGTGCAACCACAAACGCACTGTGCAATCTGATGAACGTAAACCCTCTGTTAATGGCACCAATGCCGTTTTTAAGATCTATAAAACTTTTGCTTTTATCAAAAATCCACGGTTCAAAAGCAAATGTACCCTTCTTCTTTGCACATATGTTCAAGGTTGTGTAGAAATAAACTGGTGCGCGGAGCGGGACTTGAACCCGCACGTCCGATTGGACACTAGAACCTGAATCTAGCGAGTCTGCCAATTCCACCACCCGCGCACGATTAAAATATAACGTAATATACACTATAGAGAATATAAATGTCAAGAAAGGTGTCATGATGTTGAATCTCTGCTGTTTCGAAGGAACGGCAGTTTTCTTAGATAAATATAAAGACACACACAACAGCTTGACATTGGCTTACCTGTCTATTACAATACTTTGTAGTTGAGTGTTAAAAACAGTATTGCAGAGGTGGTATGGTGTATTCTGTCGGGTTTGATATTGATAAGTATTTAAAGCTGCAGGCCGAGAAGATTCTTGAGCGGATAGAAATGTTTGAAAATAAGCTCTATCTTGAGTTCGGCGGAAAATTATTTGACGATTATCATGCAGCCCGAACATTACCGGGTTATGCACCCGACATCAAAGTACAGCTCTTGAAAACACTTACCGATAAAGCAGAGATAGTAATTGTATTAAATGCTTCAAACATTGATTCAAGCAAAGAAATAGGAGATACCGGTGTTTCTTACGACGATGATGTCCTGCGGTTGATAGATGAAATAAGAAAATACGAATTATATGTCGGCAGTGTTGTTATCACCCAATATTTGGGACAACCTGCCGCCAATAAATTTAAGGAATATCTTGAAGGACTCGGCGTAACGGTTTACATAATGCACTACATTCCGGATACTGATTATCCGGCAAATGTTCAGCTAATCCTCAGTGATAAAGGTTATGGCAACAATGACTATATTGAAACAACAAGACCGCTGGTTGTTGTAGCTGCTCCGGGACCCGGGAGCGGCAAGATGGCTGCATGCCTGTCGCAGCTATATCACGAGAACAAACGGGGAGTTAAAGCAGGATATGCAAAATTTGAAACATTCCCTGTTTGGAACCGCCCGTTAAAACACCTGGTTAACCTCGCGTATGAAGCAGCAACAGCAGATTTAAATGATGTAAACATGATTGATCCGTATCATCTTGAGGCATATAACGAATCAGCTGTAAATTACAACAGAGATATTGAAGTATTTCCAATATTAAACGCAATGTTTACTCGAATATGGGGAGAAAGCCCTTACCGCTCACCCACAGACATGGGAGTAAACATGTTGGGCTTTTGCATAGATGATGAAATATGCACAAATGCGGCTAAGCAAGAGATTATCAGGCGTTACTTTAATACACAGCTTGATTATGCAAGAGGAAAAGTTCAAAAATCAGCCTTATCAAAACTTGAGCTGCTTATGAATAATACAGGAATAAAACCCGACGAAAGACCGCCGGTAAGACCTGCGTTAATGAAAGCAGATGAAGCACAGTGCCCCTGTGTTGCGATAGAACTTCCCGACGGAACAATTATTACCGGAAAAACCTCTTCATTGCTCGGCGCATCATCCGCAGCATTGCTTAACGCATTAAAATATTTAGCAGGAGTTGATGATGAAGTATTATTAATTTCACCGACGGAAATTAAACCGATACAAAAACTCAAGGTTGGATACTTAGGAAATGAAAATCCGAGATTACAAGCAGAAGAGGTGCTGTTATCACTTGCCATTAACGCCGCAACAAACGAAACAGCAGAGCGTGTGCTTGAGCAGCTGACAAATTTAAGAAAATCAGAAGCACATTCAAGTGTAATCTTATCGCAGATAGATATAGCAGTTTACCGGCAGTTGGGTGTGAACATTACATGTGAGCCTGTATACCAGAATAAAAGACTATTTCAAGGAAGATAAATTATGTTATAAAACAAAACAGTCATTGCAAATCACATGTGCAATGACTGTTTTTATTCTATGATACTATTTAGTACTAATCATCACAATCATCATCTTGCCATTTAAAAATACTTGCAAGGTCAATTGAGTTGTACTCCGGGGTAAATGAGACATCTAATGAGTCTCTCCATGAATCAAGCATTGAATAAAAGATTTCAAGAGCAGCAAGCTGGCGTAAGGTATGATATATACCTTCTCTGTAAAGTTCGAACGGAACTGCATCATAATCAAGAGGTATTCTTAAAATTATATGGTAACCATATGAGGTCTCAACAATTCCGCTCAGCTCTCCGACGTCCAATCCTGCTGTGGCATCGGAAAATTGAGGAACCATGTCTTTGTATACAAACAGATAACCGTCAGGATAGGACATAAGACCGCCGGGATCTTCGCTGACCTCATGCATCAGATCATGAAAGAATTCGGTAAAATCATCCGTGCCAACTTGCTCGTTTAACTGAGCTAAAATATTTTCTGCTTCACCAAGAGGGTCATCGAAGTCTCCGTCTTCTAATTTAATTAAAATATGCATTGCCATCATATAGCCATTTTCTTTTGCATAGTTTTCAATATCCTCTTCCGGCAATAAATCGGCTTCTTCTCCAAAGAGCTCGGTAACAAGTAACCCTACAGACATATTTATTATATTTAAATCAATAAACAGGTCAAAGTCATAAAAGCCGCCGTCTTCCCGGAGCGATGCTTCAAAAGCTTCCCTGCTTTCCGACATTGCAATTAATTCTTCTATATTACTATAAAAATCCTTAAGATCATCATCGCTCATTTGAAAGTTATTTGAGTTGAGACCATATCTGTATGAAAGAAAATCTATAGATTGTTCGGTTGAATATTCGAGAACAATTTCAGCCAACGTTTGATTTAAATCAAAAGGTTCCGACCATTCAAGAGGTCCTCCGTATGAATATAAAAGATTTGAGGTTACGCTAAAAAGAAAGTAATAAAGTTCTGCCCATGTGACTATTAAGTCACCCGATCTGAGCATCACGGTGTCAGGGGGAAATGTTGAAATGGCAGCTTCAAAATCTATAAATCCGTGAGAATGATCATTACCGGGAGTTTCGCCATCTTCATTATCTATATCACCGCTATCATCGGGCAAATCATTATCCGATGAATTACATCCTAATACAGTAATGGATAGTAATATTATACAGAGTAAAAGAGCAAATAATTTTTTTATAGTCATTAGTTGTAATGTTCCTTTCATACAACATATTTTTGTTAATAATTTGTTCAATGTTCGGAGCAACAGAACTGCATGATTATACCTTTATATCATAAATATTGCAAGTTTTGCATTTTCGGGTTTATCCTGCTGCCGTTTATTACCGGGATGACAGAACATACGCATAACTTCTGACAAATTTGACTGCTTCGTCAACAACAGAGCCGCCGCTGACAAGTTTAAGAGCTATTGCAGGGTCTGTTCCGGCAACAACTTTAACCCGTCCGCCGTAGTCGGGTAAGGTGTAAAGGTTGGATATATTTTCCAGGTTGAAATCTGAGAGTTTAAAATTCAACCAGCCTTCTTTTTGGGAAATTTCTTTTATACCAAGCACCGAGGCTTCACTTCGCATCATGGCAACAGAGGTCAATGCCAAAACTTGTGCAGGAGGTTCTCCATATCTGTCAATTAACTCGGAGAGAATTTCATTGCAGTCCTCTTCGCTGC
>Ga0123356_10001926_pt1 | contig 22481 bp, 18 predicted proteins | sample TergutEmb28metaG_2_FD_92546 | JGI IMG/M metagenome (GOLD analysis project Ga0123356, IMG submission 92546) | Embiratermes neotenicus P3 segment gut microbial communities from Petit-Saut dam, French Guiana - Emb289 P3 | ecosystem: Host-associated > Arthropoda: Insects > Digestive system > Gut ...
GAACAGCGTTTTAACGAAAAAGATTTAATAGGCAGAGTGTATGAATACTTCCTGCAAAACTTCGCTATCGACGAAGCGCAGGAAAAAGGCGAGTTCTACACACCCAAATTTATTGTAGATTTAATAGCGGAACTGATAGAACCATACGACGGAAAAATCTACGACCCCTGCTGCGGTTCAGGCGGTATGTTTGTGCAGTCAATCAAATTTGTTGACAACCATAAAGGGAATCGCAAAAATATTTCTGTTTACGGTCAGGAGTCCAACCCCGACACCTACCGCCTTGCGCGTATGAACCTCGCAATCCGTGGAATAGCGTGTAACCTCGGCGACAAAGCCGCTTCCACTTTCACAGGCGATCAGCACAAGGATTTACAAGTAAAGTACATCATGGCAAATCCTCCCTTCAATCTGAAAAACTGGCGTTCACCCGATGAACTTACGACCGATTACCGCTGGTCGGGTTACGGCGCGCCTCCTGTCAGTAACGCCAACTATGCGTGGATTTTGCATATGCTTTCCAAGCTGGATGTCAACAAAGGCATAGCAGGTTTTCTGCTAGCCAACGGCGCTCTTAACGCTGATGGTGAGGAATACAACATCAGAAAACAACTTATCGAAAACGATAAAATAGAAGCGATAATCGTTCTGCCCAGAGAAATGTTTTACAGTACCGATATTTCCGTAACGCTCTGGATACTGAACAACAATAAAAAAGCACGGCTTTTAAATAACCGCAGCCTGCGGGATCGTCAAAATGAAATTCTTTTTATTGACCTGCGGACATGGAATACCAATGTCTATGAAAAAAGTTTTGTTATGTTCGATGAAAAGCAGATAGCAGCAGTTAAAAAGATTTATACTGATTGGCAGGACTCGTCTGGGTCAAGCCCAGCCGGAGAAAAAAGAAAATACAAAAATGTTCCAGAATTGTGCAAGTCTGTAAAAATATCTGAAATACGGAAAAAAGATTATTCACTTGCACCCAGCAAATATATTGAGTTTATCGATCATGATTTGGAGATTGATTACAAAAAAGAAATGAAGCGCATACAGGCGGAGATGAAACAGCTTTTGGATGAGGAGAAGAAGTCGCAGAAGATGTTGGAGAAGGCGTTTGAGGGGATTGGCTTTTCAGTTAACAAGTAACAGTTAACAATGAACAGTGAGGAAGAGGAATGGCAGTAAGGTTAGGCAAATATATTGAACAAGTTGATATTCGCAATTCTGATAACTCATTAGGAGAAGATTTTGTTATTGGTGTTTCAACACAAAAAGAATTTATTAAAACCAAAGCAGATTTAGAAGGTGTTAGCTTGACATCTTATAAACAAGTCTCGCAAAATAGTTTTGTTTATGTTCCAGATACTTCACGGCGAGGTGATAAAATTGCTTTAGCGTATAATTCTTCGGAAGAAATATACCTTGTGTCTGCTATTTATACTGTTTTTAAAGTAAAAGATGATAGTTTAGACGATTTAATACCAGATTATTTATTTTTATATTTCAATCGTCCTGAATTTGACAGGTACGCACGGTTTCATTCTTGGGGTAGCGCAAGGGAGGTTTTTTCTTGGGATGATATGTGTGAGATAGAGATTGAATTACCACCTGTTTCTGTCCAGCAAAACTATGTTAATGTTTATAATGCTATGTTGCAGAATCAGAAAGTATTTGAAAAGGGTCTTAATGATTTGAAGTTGATTAACGAAGCATACGTAGAAAATTTGCGTCATAAAATTCAACCTGTTACAATAGGCAGTTATATTAAACTGTCAGAGGAATACAATGTTGATCTTATATATGGAAAAGAAGATGTAATGGGTATGACAATAACAAAAGAAATCATTCCTACAAAAGCTAATTTGAGCGAAACATCTTTTGAAAAATATATAATTGTAAAGCAAAAACATTTCATTTATAATCCTCGTACTCATGGCAAGCGAATAGGTTTGGGATTTAATAACAGTAAAAAAATATTTATAATTTCATGGAATAATATTGCATTTCATGTAAAAGAGGAAGCAAAAGATATACTTTTACCAGAATATTTATTTTTGTTTTTTAAAAGAGATGAATGGGATAGATGGGCTTGCTTCAATTCATGGGGAAGTTCAACAGAAGTATTTGCATGGGATGATTTATGTGAAACAAAGATTCCTATACCAGATATTTCTATTCAACAAGCTATTGTTAATATATTTAATGCCTATAATAAAAGAAAAGCTATTGTAGAAAAATTAAAAAGGCAGATAAAAGGGATTTGTCCGATTTTGGTAAGAGGCGCAATGGGGGAAGCTTATGGCTAATCTTAAAACCAGAGAAAAAATACCAACATTGGTAAAGCTATCATTATTTATATCATCATATTTTCCTCTCTTCTTAATTATAATATTAAGACAAATTGAGCAAAATATAACTTATTTTAATTTTGGTGGATTAAACTTAATGGCTATTAAATTATTTTTATCAAAATTTGGTATTTCAATATTTTTAGGCATTATATCGTTTTTTGGATTAATAGGTTTATATCTATTTATGAAAAATACAAAAGATCTTACAAGTAATAATGGTCATAATTTTGTAATAACAAATATTCAAAATAAAAATACTGAATCTATTGGTTATATAGCTACCTATTTGCTTCCATTTGTACTACAAACATATTCTTCTTTATTTGATATATTACAAATGGTTTTATTATTGTCTGTAATGTATATTATTTATACGCATTCAAATTTAATAGTTGTAAACCCTATATTGAATTTTAAATATAGTTTATATGAATTAGAATTTTATAATGAAAAATCACCAGAAATAAGAAGAAATGGTATTTTTATAGTTAATTGTCATTATCTAGAAATAGGTGATAACATATTAGCAAAGAAATTAAATGCAAATATATTTTATGGAACCATAAGGGAGGAAGAAAATGAATGAATTAAGTAAATTTTTATCTTTTTTGCAGGATAAAAAAAATCACACGACACGTTTGTATCTTGTTACTAGGACATTGAAACAACATATTCATGCTCAGGCAAGAATTCCTAATAAATATGAGTATACTTGTTATACCATAAATACTGACCAGCTTATACAAAATGAATTGTTTAATTTATTTTTAGAAAAAGCTGAATATTGTGCAAATGAAGATAAATATCAAATTGAAAATTATTCTATTGTTACTGATGATAGTGAGAAAAAAATATTAACATATGAAAAAAAAGAACAAATCAGTTCATTTATGCGAATTGTTGATATTGATATAAAAAATTCATCAGAACTCCCTTCTGTAAGAGATCTTTCTGCAATATCTGATAAACTTTGGGCGTATATTATAGAGATAAGTATAAAAAATGAAGTAATATTTGGTTTACGAAAAATGTCTCCAAGTAAGGTTCTTGTCTCAGAAAAGAAAAATGCAATAGCTGCTAATTTTAAATTAAAGGAAAAATCATTAGTAATATCTCATGATCAATCTATTGTTTTTGATAAAAGATTAGATGCATTTTATGCAGATGATAAATTCTTCATTATTCAGAAAAATAATTTTGAAGAAATTGTAGGCTTAGAATCAGAGTATAGAGACGCTGCAAAACAAGCAGCGGATAAAATAATGAAATCTCCTAAAATTTCGTTAAACTTCAACCTGATTGATGCAATTGAAAATAAAAATAGATTTATAAGAAAACTTGCAAAAGTTAAAGACAAAATTGACAATATTGGTACTACTCGAATCCAAAAAATGCAAGAAACAGCAACCTTGTTTAAATTATCCTTTAATATTAAATCTGGAAAGATAATTATTGACGATGAAAACGAGCTAGATATAGTGATCAAACTATTGGATGATTATTATCTTTTAAGCCAGCAAACTGGAAAAAAATATGAAGCAAGTGTAAAGAAGGAAATTTAATTGAACTATTTTACAGAAAGACATGGTATGAGAAAACCAATTGAACGCACCTCAATAATAACAATAGAAATGTATGCACTTCTATTTGATTGTAGCGAAAGATATTTTAATAATCTCGCATGGCGTTTTCCAGATATGTGTCCAGATGGTAATGGTTGTTGTGGATTGGATAATGAAAAATTCAATAATGAGTTGACGTTTGAAATCCCAACACTGTTTAGAAACAAGTATAATATTATAGCAAAACCAAGTAATATAAGTGGTTTTGGAAAAGTGGATGACTTTGATCAATTTGCATTATTAGATTTAATAGAATTTATTGGACAAAATTGTAGAGATTTTTCAAATAGAGATTATCATGATTATTTTAGACACTATCATTTAAATTTATATAATACTGATAATATATATAAATATTTTCAACAGGAGATAAATAATATTTTCGAAAAAACTGGATTATTATTCACATTAACTTCTAATAAAATTATTGAACGAGTAATAGATAATGATGTCCTATCTGATAAAATAGAAAATGATATAAAAAATATCAAGGAGCAAGGCACAAAGCAATTACTCGAAGAAGCTATTACTTTATTTAAGCAGCCTAACCCGACTGCAAATAAAAATGCTGTTGAGAAAATATGGGATGCTTTGGAACGTTTAAAAACATATTATGTAACTCTTGATAAAAAAGGTTCTGTATCAATAATTATTGATAACATGAGTAACGGACAGGATAATTTCATAAAATTGTTTAATGATGAATTCAAAACATTAACTGACATAGGAAATAATTTTAGAATACGTCATCACGAAACTAATAAAACGGACATTAATGATGTACGACATTATGATTATTTTTTCAATCGATGTTTAGCATTGATTTCGCTAGCAATAAAATATTTAAAATAAATAGGATAAAAAATGCTAGATATTGAAAAAAAAAATACATTTTCGACACAACTAACGACAAAAGTACATTTGGTTCGTGCGCGAACCGAAGATTCGAGTTCGTGGTTAAAAATCCCTTACAATTCCTCCGCGATCTCCGCACCTCAGCGTCTCTGCGAGAAAAAAATGAGATTAACGTATAAAATCAACAAGGAGCCAGCCCAATGATAAAAGACCTGCCCGTCATCCTAAGCGAAGGCGAAAGTAATAAAACAGAATTCAAAGAATCCGCCGACAAATCACTTGCCTCTGAAGTGTGCGCTTTTGCAAATGCCACAGGCGGGCGTATTTTTATCGGTATAAATGACAGTGGTACTGTAGTCGGCACTGATGTAAGTAATGTCGCACGTTCACGCATTCAGGATACTATCAGCAAAATTGAACCTCGTTTAAAAGTAAATATTGAAACATTCGAAAATATAATTGTGATAACTGTTCCAGAAGGAAAGCAGAAACCATACTCGTGTCCTGCGGGATTTTATCTGCGATCAGGACCTAATTCTCAAAAATTGGAGCGTAACAGCATTGTCGAGTTTTTCCAATCAGAAGGGAGAATTCGCTACGATGAAATTATCCGTGAAGATTTGCCTATTACAGAACGATTTAATAAAGAAGCATATCAACGATTTATCAGAATTGCAAAAATTAGCAATGTATTAAAACGTGATGCAATCTTGACTAACCTGAATTGCGCGGGATTTGTGAATGAAAAACTTTGTTTTACAAATGCAGGAGCATTATTTTTTAGAAAGAATGATGAAGATATTTTATTTCGTCATGCGGGAGTAGTTTGCGCTCTGTATAAAGGGAATGACAAGGCAATTATTTTAGATGCTAAAGAACTAAATGGTGATATTATCAGTAATATTGATGATGCGATTGTATTCCTGAAAAAACATCTGCGTATTAGTTATAAAATTGAAAAATTACAGCGGGAAAATATACTCGAACTACCCGAAGATGCTCTTCGTGAAGCAGTAGTCAATGCGGTTTGTCACAGAGATTACTTTGAAAAAGGCGCGCGGGTTATGGTAGAAATCTTTGATGACCGTGTAGATATTGTTAACCCGGGTGGAGTTTGTAAAGGCATCACTCGTGAAAATTTTGGAAAAATCAGCATAACTCGCAATTCCAATATTGCCAGTTTGCTTCATCGTATTGATTATATTGAGCAGATGGGAACAGGCATTATGCGTATAAAAAAAGCAGCAAAAGACGCAAAAATTGCAACGCCGAAGTTTGAGCTAGACGGTTTTTTCAAAGTTACATTCAAAAGAGATGATAGCCAATCGGCTGCCAATCGGCTACCAATCGGCCGTCAATCGGTCGCAAGCGATAGGCAAGCGATAGCAAGCGATAGACAAGCGATAGAAATAAGCGATAGAGAAAGCACAATCTTGAGCCATATAAAAAAGCATAAAAAAGCAACAGCAGCAGATATTTCTACTCTTTTAAACTTAAGCAATGTTCGTGTTAGAGCTATTCTGCAAGAAATGACAAATGATGGTAAAATAGAAAAAATTAGTGATAAAAGATATGCTTATTATGTTTTAAGCAGGAAACGCAAATGACAGACATCAACTTTGTCAAAGGTAAATTCACCGAACAGCAGCTCGAAAACGCTATTATAGAGTTGCTTCAGGAAGAAGGTTATTCCCACGTTTGTGCCGATACTTTGCACCGCCGTTATGACGAAGTTTTGCTTGAAGATGATTTAAAAGCCTATTTGTTATCAACCTACAGCAAAGAAAATCTGACAGAAAATGAAATAACAAAAATTATCAATAATATAAAACTTGTATCACCCTATCCCAATTATGACGGAAATAGGGAAACCTTTTATCTGGTAAACGAAGGTTTTGATTTAGCGAGAGATGATCCTGCAAAGCAAGGTATCCATATCAATCTGATTGATTTTGAGAGACCAGAAAATAATATTTTCAAAGTGATAAACCAGTTTGTGATAGAAGATCGCCAGCAAAGACGCCCCGATGTATTGTTGTTTGTTAACGGCATTCCTGTTGTTATATGTGAGTTTAAAACCGCAATCGAAGAAGATAAAACAATATTTGACGCATGGAAACAAATACATAATCGTTACAATCGAGATATTCCCAAATTGATGAAGTATTGTTTTTTATCTGTGATAAGCGATGGCGCGAACTCCAAAATGGGTACTATCTTTACTCCTTATGAATACTATTACTCGTGGCGAAAAGTAAATTACGGCGAAACTTCTTCGGACGGTATTGAATCCCTAATGACTTTGATTAAGGGGACGTTAAACCCAAAACGGCTTCTTGCCATTCTGCGGGATTTTCTTGTTTATCATGATTCTGGCGGCAATGAGCGTGCTGATGTTTGCCGTTATCCGCAATATTTTGCTGCATTAATGATGCTTCAAAATATCGAAACACATCTAAGACCAAATGGAGACGGAAAAGGCGGAACGTATTTTGGCGCTACAGGCTGCGGTAAAACCCATATAATGTTGTATTTGACACGCTTGCTTGCACTGCGAAAACGTGAAATCTTTAATAACCCAACAGTTATAATAATCACAGACCGAGAAGACCTTGACGACCAGACATCGGAATTATTTGTCGCTTCAAAGAGATTTTTGCACGAAGAAAATGTAAAAAGTATCGAAAACAGAATTGATCTACAACAAGAGTTGGGAAGCCGTGAAAGCGGAGGAATATTTATAACTACCATTCAAAAATTCTGCGAAAAAACAGGTCTTCTTTCTGCAAGAAACAATATTATCTGTATTTCCGATGAAGCTCACAGGACACAGACAAATGACGGATCAAAATTAAAAATCACCGATGAGGGAGTTAAGAAAACCTATGGCTTTGCAAAATATCTTCGTGATTCTTTTCCCAATGCTACCTATTTAGGATTTACTGGAACTCCCATCGATGAAACTCTCCATGTGTTTGGCGGAGTAGTAGCTCAATATACAATGCAGGAATCCTGCGATGATGATATAACTGTTCCCATTACTTATGAACCCCGCCTTGCGCGAGTTCTGCTTTCTGATAATCAGGCAAAGGAAATACAAAAATATTATAATCAATGTCTTGAAGAGGGTACAAACTCCGAGCAGGTAGAAAAAAGTAAACGTGCAATGAGTGAATTAAAAAAGATACTTGGACACCCTGAAAGGCGAAAGAAACTTGCTTTGGATATTGTTACCCATTACGAAGCATTATGTTCTACAAAACCAAATATCGTTCAAAAAGCAATGATTGTCTGCGATGATCGTACGCTTGCTTATGTTTTATTCAAAGAAATAATAGCTCTAAGACCAGAGTGGAATGTACCAAAGAAGTCCGAAAATGATGAGGCATTGTCTAAAGAAGAAGCTGATAAACTAATGTCACTTGAAAAAATTAAAATGGTGGCAACAAGAGATAAAGATGATGAAAAAACTCAATATAATCTGCTTGGCGACCGAGAATATCGCAAAAAACTGGATAAACAATTCAAGAAAAATAATTCCAATTTTAAAATAGCTATTGTCGTTGATATGTGGATAACAGGATTTGACATACCATCACTTGCTGTTATGTATATCGATAAACCGATACAACGCCATACACTTATACAGACTATTTCCAGAGTAAACCGAAAATTTGAAGGTAAAGACAGAGGACTTATTGTTGATTACATCGGTATAAAAGAAGATATGATGGTTGCTGTAAAAAAATACTCTGGTCCGCAAGGAAGCCCTGTTGATGAGTTAAAAGTTGCCCTTGATGTCTTTAAGAACCATTTAAAACTTGTATCGAATATAATGTATGGTTTTAATGCTAACAAGTTCTATAATGGTTCTCCTCTTGAACGCCTTGTTTGTTTGAATAATGCAGCGGAATTTGTGCAATTAAAGAAAGACATAGAAACACGATTTATGAACCTTACGTTAAAACTGAAAGCGTCTTATGAAATATGTTTTCCGTCTGGTAGCCTTGAGGATAACGAAATCGAACAAGCTCAATTTTATCTTGCAATTCGATCAATTATTTATAAACAGACAAAAGGAAACACGCCCGATGCGGAAATAATGAACCGCCATGTAGAAGAAATGGTTATGCAGGCTATAAGCTGTTCCGGCATTGAGAACATCGTAAATCATAAAACAGGCGATGATATTTTTGGAGATGATTTTAAAAAGCAACTTTCCAAGATAAATATGCCAATTACTAAATTCAATGCTCTTTTACAACTTTTAAAAAGAGCAATATCAGCTTATGGAAAAACCAACAAAGTAAAAGCCATTGTTTTTGATGAACGTCTTAAAAAGGTTGTGGAGCAATACAACAGCCGTGACAAATTAACCTTCACAAGCGCAGTTGTAGCAGATTTTGTTAATGGTCTTTCAGATGAAATTATCAAAATTATTGACGATCTAAAAGAAGATAAAAACTCATTTGAAAAATTGGGTATCACCTACGAAGAAAAAATATTTTATGACATCTTGGTAAAAGTTCGGGATGATCATCAGTTTGAGTATGCCGAGGAAAAATGTATCGTTCTAGCTCGAGAAATAAAGAAATTAGTTGACGACAAATCAAAATATACTGATTGGGCTACTCGTGACGATATAAAGAGCGAACTAAATATGGATTTAACCAAGCTTCTTTATAAAAACGGCTATCCCCCTGAATGGGACGATGAAGTTTTTCAACAGGTTTTGGAGCAGTCTGAGAATTATAAAAAATATTCGGGAGCTTTTGTGTTTGAATATCCTATGACAAAAAAGGGCTACTCATACAGTATGGCAGCTGAAGTTCCTAAAGAATGAGATTGCTAATTATGGCGAATTCGCCATAATTAGCTGCGTGTGCCAGACTAACCCTCAAAAACCAATAAATTAAACCTCTCCAAAAAAGTCATTTTATCTAGGCTTTTCAAATTATATCCTCATAATCGCTATAATTAAAATTTAGTATAATACCTTCATTACTATTATACTCAGGTATTTTTTCTATTATTGATCCTCTGTGTGCTGTGCCAACCAAGAATATACCAGTATTGTAGTAATTATTTTTGCTGTAATTATAAATATTTGTCATCATTACATTATCTCGTTTTTCTAACCATTTAAGCCAAGATTTTCTAATAGGAAATAATTTTTCATCATTAATAAATTTCAATGTTTCATCAATTTCATTTTCTATGGCATGATAATATTTTAAGCAATCAACACTATTAAGATACCTAAAACCATAATGCTCGGTGTATATAGAATTAGTATCGATTAAATTTCTGTAATTATGACTACGCTTTTCTATTTGGTTGTACATATATTCAGACTTATCTGGTGGCATTATATCATCATCAACCAAAACTTGAGTTAAATTGTTTTTTTCTAGATAAAGATTTACAGCATCACTTTCTAAACAACTTCTTGTTTTATCTTTATAATAGACATCATAATTTGACGGTGGTTTTTCTTCAAATATTACATCTGGTTTAATTTTTTCTAATATTTTTAGTAATTCAAAGTGATTACAATTACCTTTATTACGGTGATATGAACCTATTAAAATAATATTATGCATCTTTACTTTCTACTCTTTGCCCATATCCTGGCTTGTTCCAAATCATCAACAACTTCAAATCCATTTTTTTCTGCCAAATCTTGTATGTCAGGAAATGTTCCCGGTTCTGGTTGATATTCAACATCGTATTGAGTTCCGCCAGCAGGACAAACTACTAGGCGATATTTACAAATTTCATCTCTACCCATACAATGATCGGCAATTAACTCTAACATAAAGTATTTTCCATCTTTAATTGCCATTGCATCAAAATTGCTAAATAAAATCTTCCTCGGTCTACCCCCTTTTTTTCCGTTTTCAGCAGAGGTTATAGCTTTCTTTTCTGATTTTACCGAACCTAGAGCTTTTGCTGCTCCAGATACACCTTTAAGTTCATTCTCTACAGCCAAGTTAATATAAGCGTCTTTTTTGCTTTCTTCCTTAGGTAGTCTATTATACAAATCTTGTCTTAGGTTCACTTCAATTTTTACTGTTTTTGTGATGTTTTCCATATCTTTCTCCAAATTAGTCTTTACTTAAACTATATCCTAACGTTTGGTTATTGTCAACGCTTTTATAAAATTTATTAAAGTTCAATTATTTACCCTCCCCACATTCACCGTATATAGCTGCATTTCACCCTTGTTATTCGGCGTAAAAATATGCATAATTAGGATATGTTGCAAAGAAAAGTCTATGATCAGCTTTTGGAGTGGAAAAATAAACTCAAAAAAATGGCGCTTTTAATTAAAGGCGCACGCCATGTAGGAAAGACTTTCAGCATCAAGCATTTTGCTGAGGAACATTATCGGCACTGTGTTTATATCAATTTTGAAGAAAATCCGGCTTATAAAACGATTTTTGAGGACAATTTTGGCATTGAAAGCCTTATTAAACAAATTACCTTGCGTGTTCCCAATGCAGAAATGGTCGCAGGAGAGACATTGATAATCCTTGATGAGATTCAAAATTGCACAAAAGCACAGACAGCTTTAGAGTTTATCACCCTTGACGGGCGTTTTGATTGTATTGCTGCACAATCTTTGCCCGGCATAAAGAACTTCCAATATCCTGATGAATATACCGAGCAGATTGATATGTATTCCCTGGACTTTGAAGAATTCTTATGGGCAAAAGGCGTTACAGTTCAATCAATTTTGGATATAAAAGAATATTTTGATAAAAAAGAAAAAGTTCCCAATGTTATGCACGATTACATGATGGATATTTTTAAAGAATATATTGTTGTAGGCGGTATGCCTTGTGTTGTTCAAGGATTTATCGATACAAATAATTTTTCTTCGGTTCTAAAATTGCAAAAAGATATTATAAGTGATTATGCAAGCGATATCGCAAAGTATGCGCAAGGCAGCGAAAAAGTAAAGGCGCGTTCTTGTTTTGACAGTATTCCGAAGCAGCTTGCAAAAAACTATAAAAAGTTTCAATACAGTAATGTTGAAAAAAAGGGAACGGTTCGCAAATTTGCAGGCAGTTTGAAATGGCTTTATGAAGCGGGTATTATCAATTTTAGTTATAATCTTCGTGCTCCTCAGTTACCTCTTGAAAGTAATGTTATGAATGATACGTTCAAGGTTTATATGAAGGATACTGGTTTACTGGTTGCATTGTTAGAAGAAGGCTGTCGGTCAGATATTATTGACGGTAATTTAGGTATTTATAAAGGTGCGATCTACGAAAATATAATAGCCGATATTTTTGGTAAGTCAGGAAAAAAATTATATTATTTTGAACATCGAGGACAGATAGAAATTGATTTTTTTATCAGGCAAGAAAGTTCTTTTGCAAAGAGATCGTATACTGCCGCAATAGGAGTAAAATCCGCCGAAAATACTAAATCAAAATCGATGAAAAATATTATCAATAATTACGGCGTAGAACATGGTATTAAATTATCGTCGAATAACGTAAATGTATCAAAAAAAGTTGATACTTATCCACTTTATATGGCGATGTTTTTATAACCCAAACCCGTTAAACCAAGCCCTCTGTTCAAACTTTTTGTATTCAGGTCGTTTTCCTTCGCTTTCTGGAACACCAACAGGTAAAAACCCGACAACGATGTAATCGGCAGGAATGTTAAGCAATTTGGCTATCTCGTTTTGTGTTTCGGCGCTGCAAGTTACCTGTCCTTCGATCCAGCAGCTTGCATAACCAAGTGCCGTAATGGCGAGTAACATATTTTCGATAGCGGCGGAGTAATCCTGAATGTAATAATAATTATCTTCCCATGCGGGGATTTTTTGCGTTAATACACAAATCCCTGCCGGAGCGCCATCGCCGCCAAAACCGTTTTTCTTTACGATATTTGAAACAGATTTTACTAATTGCGGATCATCAAGACCGATGAGGGAAGTTGTCTGCTTGTTGCAGCCGCTTGGAGCCGCAAGACCTGCTTCCAGTATTTTTTTCAAATCTTCGCGGGGGACAGGTGTACTTTTGTACGAGCCTCGGTAACTGTAGCGTTTTTTAATAACTTCTAATGTGTTCATAAGTATTTATACTCTGCCAGTTAACGTACGTCAAGTGTTTCTCATCACTCTACTTTAAACCATGTTACCTCTTTAATTAAACCGCGGTAACTACAACGTTCTTCAATTGTTTTTAATATATTAAGCAGTATAATAAAAATAACAAAGGTAAAAATATGGTAAAACTACAAACCATTACTAAAATATTATTTACATTCTCTTTATGCTTGGTTTTCTGCGGGTGCGCAATTTTAGCAAATATTTCATACTCGTATGCATTCAGCAGAACAGAAGATATACCGGATAAACAATTTCATACATTTATCACATGGAAAGATATTGATCAGGAAAAATACCCGAGGGAAAACATATATTTTAATTCCGGCGGTAATCTATTACAAGGTTTTATTTACGGCGCAGAAAATAATAACGGTCTTGTAATAATTTCTCACGGGATGGGAAACACAGCCGATTATTATTTAAAAATGATTATGTATTTTATAGATAACGGCTGGAGAGTTTTTTCATATAACAATACAGGGGTCAGCGGAAGTCAAGGAAAAGGTGTTCGCGGTCTTACGCAGTCGCTTTTTGATCTAGATGCCGCGCTTTTTTATATCAGCAATTCGCAAGAATTAAATCATCTGCCAATAATGCTTGCAGGGCACAGCTGGGGAGGTTTTGCAGCCTGCACAGTATTGAATTACGATCATAAAATAAACGCTGTTGTCAGTTTTGCAGGTTTTAATAACGGTAATGAAGTTATAAATGATTTGGGAGTATCAACGGTCGGTAAATTTTTTAATGTATTTTCCAAAAATATCAGAAATATCGAAGAGCGAATGTTCGGTGAAACATCAAAACTCACAGCGGTAGATGGAATAAACAAAGCCGGGATTCCTGTATTAATCATTCAAAGTTCTGATGATGATGTTATATTTGCACAAACATCTTCTATTTATGCTCACCGCGAAAGTATTACAAATCCGCTTGCGCAGATTATTTATTTTGATGGTGAAGAAGCTGCGGGTCACGCTTTTGTGTTTTGCTCAAAAGAACAAAGGGAATATGTAAAATGGACGCATGAAAGCTGGAAACAATATAGATCAAAAAACAGAAGAGCTTCAGTACAGCAATGGGCATTGGAAAATAATTACGATGTTTTTAAAGCAAATGAACTTAATATAGAACTAATGGATCACATAAATACATTTTTTAATAACGCAAGATAATTTTTAATGTTAAAACAATTCAATCTGTTCATTCATTTTACTTACCCTGGAAGCTTCGCTGGGAGATTCAAATATTCCCATGTACCTAAATAAATTATCAACACCAAGAACAATATTATGCTCATTGCAGATTTCTTGCGCTAACTTATATAACTTATCGTTATTGTCGCTTGTTATATTATAACTATAGCCGTACTTTTTATGAAACTTGTCTTTAAGCCCGGGAAAATGCTGATCGAGTTTTTTGTAAAAATAATCACGGCTGCCTTCGCGCAAAGTCATGCCGATTCCCCAAAAAATAATGCCGTAAACGCCGGCATCAATGCAGTAATCCAAAAGACCGCGAAGGTTTTCTTCCGTGTCATTTATAAAAGGCAAAAACGGGCACATCCATACGATTGTTTGTATGCCGTTCTCCTGCATGATTTTTAAAACTTCATAACGGCGTTTTGTCGTACATACATTTGGTTCGATTATTTTGCACAAGTTTTCGTCAAAAGTTGTAAAAGTTGTTTGTACAATACATTTTGCCTTTTTATTAATTTTAACAAGAATATCTAAGTCTTTCAGAATTAAATCTGACTTGGTTTGAATCCCGACACCAAAGCCGTATTTTTCAATTATTTCAAGGCATGAACGGATATTATTTAGATTTTCGGGGATATCGATATACGGGTCGCTCATAGCTCCCGTGCCGATCATGCACTTTTTTCGTTTCCTTTTTAATGCATCTTCCAAAAGAGAAGGAGCGTTGGACTTTATCTGAACATCTTCAAAGTCGTGATTTATTTGATAACATTTACTTCGGGAATCGCAGTAGATACAGCCATGTGTACAACCCCTTGAAATATTCATGCCGTTGTGAGCGCTTAAAATTCCTTTTGCTTCTTTTAAATGCATATTTAATTGTAGCATAAGATTAACTTGTTAATAATAAAAATATCTATGATAATAAATAAATGAAAATATTTTTATTTGTTTTATGCTGCATATTTTTATGCGGCTGCGGTAACTCGATTGATTATCTTACTATCAGAATTTCGGATTTTGATTTGAATGATTACACACAGGAAATCGCATTTTTAGAATCACTTTTTGAAACTGAAGAGTTTAAAAATATTGGTTTACATCATCTGCCAAACAATACTGACACTAATACAAAAAACCAGCAGCCTGCGTTTTTTATCGAATTCTTTACATCATGGGAATATGAAATATCAAATAAAGATTTAATAGAAATAATAATATCAAAAAAATACTTTATACCGAGCGATGATGCGCTTGCCCAGCGCACAAACACAACTCTTGATGCGTGTTTAAATGGCACTGAAAAAATAATCCAAATCGATGAACTCCAACCACCATTTGTGGCGCTCAGAGTAGACGGCAAGACTATCGGTGATGAAGATTATCCTTTAATTGAAACAACAGGTATCAAAATTAAAATCGATGAAAATATCAAAGTAAATAAAACAATCGAAGCAAAATTAAATTTATTGCAAGAGTTTTTAAAACAAATACCAAAACCTTTAATACAGCCAATGCCGCAGCCAATATGGATCGCATCCGGCGGAGACATGATGCTTGAGCGCGGAGCTACAGAACTTTTATTACAGGAAGGTCCTGAAAGTATCTTTGGCGCTACTGCGCAATTGTTAAAATCATCCGATGTTTCTATCGTTAACCTGGAAGGACCGATAAGTTTACTGGGAGAGAGAGCTAGAAAAACATACACTTTCCGATTTATCCCGGAAGTTGCTCCCGCGCTTAGGGATACAGGTATCAATGTAGTGCTTCACGCCAACAACCACACATTTGATTATGGAGAAGAAGCGTTTTTGGACAGCCTAATAAACTTAAGCCGTGCGGGAATAGGTTTTGTCGGTGCTGGTGTTGATATCGAAGCAGCATCTGATCCGTTTATTTTTTCAAAGGGAAATCAAACTGTACAAGTTTTCGGGCTTGCTTCCTTCCCGCGGGAAATGAACGGCTGGGACGGGGTTAGCGCGGCGGCTGGAATAGATCGAGCGGGTATGCTGCATGTTGGAAGAGGCGGCAGGGAAATGTTAAAACAAAAGTTTTCGCCTGATTCAATAAACGTTGTAGTTTTCCACGGCGGCACTGAATGGTCTTTAAAACCGGATGATGCGACACGAGAGCTTTACACCGATTTAATCGCTTCCGGCGCAGACCTTATTATCGGAACACATCCGCATATTGTACAGGGGTTTGAATGGGTAAACGGCAAACCTGTTTTTTGGTCTTTGGGAAATTATGTTTTCGGCGGCATGGGACACATAGAAGGCGGCGCGTACGGGCTTTTTATCCATTTAGCTTTTTACCAGGGAAAACTTTTATACATGGAACCTTACCCGCTTTTTTTAAACAATATTAGAACGGAAGTTACCCCTGCAGAAAATTTAAATCTATTTTATGCAAGGTCGCGTGAATTAAGAAGATAGAATTAAAAATTATTTTATATGTTTATCAACAAGAGCCAATGTTTCATCAAATTCGCTGTGCAGTAAATGTTCGGCAATGGAATTAATAAGCTCTTTTGTGTTCAAAGACCAGGTTTTTTCCCTTAATTCGGCTAATGCGTTTTTTGCGGTTTTTTTATCGAGTGCCGTACACGCATCTTTAATAATTATTAATTTTTCATTGAGAAAAACCAAAGCATCTTGTGTATCTTCAACGTTATTATTATCTTTGTTTTTAAGTTTAATTTCATTAATAACCATATTTATCTTTTCAAGAAATTCCGATGTTTCAGAAATTATTACATTAATGTCTTTTTCCCTGCCTGCCTGTTCCAGTCTGGAAGCAATGACAGAAAGTTCATTTTCTCCGATATTTGCAAGTGCGCTTTTCATTGCATGTATATTTATAATATACATTTGGAAATTGTTTACATCATTAAGATTATTTTTTAAACATGTTTCAATAGCATTAACCGCTTTTTCAGCGTCTTTTGCAAATATTTGCGCCAACTGGGAATCAAGCTGCCCGTGATCAAAACCTTTCTTTTTTTCCATTTCCGCTTTTTCTTTGTGTGCGGCATCAATTACTTCTATCGATTGTTTGTCGCGTATCAATTTATTTAGCAATATATTCAATAATCGAACATCTATCGGTTTGGAAATAAAATCATCAAAACCGTTATTCAAAAACATTTCCGACTGCCCTGCAATGGCATTAGCTGTCAGAGCAACAATCGGCTGTGTATATCCCATATCGCGGATTCTCTTTGTTGTTTCTATGCCATCCATTTTAGGCATCATGTGATCCATAAAAATAATATCGTAAATTCCGGCTTCATTAACTTTATCAATCGCTTCAAATCCGCTGCTTGCAAGATCAATTTTTAATCCATAAGACGCCATTAATCCCTTTGCAACATAAAGGTTTGTCTCTACATCATCAACTATCAATATTCTGCCGTAAGGCATATACTCATGTGTTATTTTGTTTTTTTTGTACTGTACAGCATTATCAAGGCGGTATTTTTGAAGGTTTTCCGCCATTTCTTTTCCCAATATGCCGCTGATTCCAATGCCGTCTGTTTTTTGCGGAAGGCGGATATTTATTGCCGTACCCTCTCCTACTTTGCTTTTTACATCAATCTTTCCGTACATAAGTTCTATTAAGTTGCGTGTAATGGTCATACCAAGCCCTGCGCCTTCTGTTGTACGGTTTGCTTCCATGTTAAAACGTGTATATTCGTCAAAAAGTTTTTTAATCTGTTCCGGTGTCATTCCCTGCCCGGTATCTTTAATTTCAAAAACAAGCGTAACATTAATTCCGCCGCCTCTTCCTATACATTCTGCATTAACAGAAAATCTAACTTCTCCGCTGTCTGTATATTTAAAAGCATTAGAAAGAAGGTTGTTTAAAATTTGTTTAATGCGAAGTTCGTCACCTACCAATACGGCAGGAATGTTTTCATCAATTTCAATTATAAACTCAATAGGTTTACTGTCATAACGGATATAATTTAACTGAATAACATCATTTATTAAACTTGCAACTTCATACTTAACAGGAGTTAATTCCAGTTTACCGGATTCGATTCTGGAAAGATCAAGTATGTCGTTTATAATATTTAAAAGTAAATTTCCTGAATTGTTTATCTTAATAAACGCTTCACTTGTAGAAGGAGGATGTATCGTATTTTGCATTTGTATTTCTGTCATTCCCAAAATGGCATTTAAGGGAGTGCGTATTTCATGGCTCATAGTTGCAAGGAAATTGCTTTTTTGCTGTGTCCTTAAATCTGATTTTATTTTTGCTTTGGAAATACTGTATAACAAAGTACACAAACCCCAAGCCAGTATTGAACAGATAACAAATAAAAATACAGCCATGCCGGTTAAATTGCTGTAATATTCATTTAAAGGTACAATTAAACCCAAAAACCAGCCGTATTTAACTTTGGAGAAACGTGCAGCCGATCTATCAGAAATACCTCCAATTGTATATACTTTATCCAATCGACCCATTTCCAATTCATGTATATGATCCATTATGTTATGTCTTATACTGTATAATTTTAAACCTAAAACATTCCGATCCTGATAAGCCAGAATATCAAGATCGTCATTAAATATAATTAAAGAGCTGTTTGGCGTTAAACTGCTTACACTTATATACTTTGATAAAATATTCATTTCTACATCAAGGCAAATGACAGCTAACGGTTTTCCTTCATCATCTGTAATATATTTTGAGAATGTAAATATATTTATTCCTGTTGTTATATCTTTATAAGGTCCGCAAATTGTTATTCTGCCGCGGGCGTCAATAGCGCTTTGATACCATAAATTTTCTTCCGGCACAAAATCTGCTTGATGAATGCCGCCCCAATTAAAAAAATAGCCGTGCAAAGTCCTGTATCCGGACATATATTCCCTGTCATTTGTTATAAAATCAGTGGTGGATGTTAAAAACGCAGATAACGTGTTTTCATCATCTCCTTTTAAAAGTTTATTGCGGATAATCTGTGAATAATTATAAAGAAGCGTTTCCGGTTCCATAAGATCGGAAATCAATTCGTGCTCAATGAAATTAAGAAAATCCATTAAATCTTTGACTAAATGGATTTTTTCGTTACGGTAATAAAAAGAAAAACTTGCGATGCCAATTATCAAAAATGCGACAATTATAATGAAAATCTGAGTATTAATGGAATTTAACGCCTTGCTTTTTTCAAAAATCGAACGCACTATACCCCCCGAATAAAAATGAGATCACCTCATCCTGTATCTTTCAGTATAATCTAAATGATGAAAAAAGGGAATTAAATCAAGGCATTTATCCGCTCAAGCAGTACAGGAGAGGTGAAGGGTTTAACAATAATGCCTTCGGCTCCCAGTTTTGAGCCTTTATTTTCGATATCCGCATTTGAGGTTCCTGTAAGAAAAAGAACCGGTATATCCGACCATGATTTATTTAATTTTAGCTTTTCCAGCGCTTCAAAGCCGTTCATTAAAGGCATTTCAATATCAAGTAATATTAAATCTGGTTTTATCTTTTCCAGAAGTGAAAACATCTTATCTGCCGATGGTAAAGTCATTACATTAAAGTGATCTTCCAGAGCTTGCTCCGCCAATGCAAGATTAGTATCACTGTCATCTACTATAAAAATTGTTTTCAAGTTACCCCGCTTTTTTTAGTCTTTTTATGGAAGGTTATTGTCAAAGCAGATTTTTGTCAAGAGTTTGTTTTAATTACTGTAAAAATAGTATATCACAATCATTCATAATTATCTATATTTCATACAAATTCCCGTATTTTTTCCTTGACTCTTACAAAAAAAATTATGAAATTTTCTTTAGACACTTAGGAGAAAAAAGATAACTTGATTAATATACTCATTGCGTCCAGATTTGATGAAGATCAAAAAAATATACTTGCGGTTTTAGCTAATCAAAAAGATTTTCACATAATTGACATTGTTAAAGATGAAGCCGGTTCGATTATCAAATCGGAACATTTAAAACCGGATATAATTATTCTTGACCTGCAGTTAACAAACGAAAACGGACTTGAACTGGTTCGGATTATCCGCAGAAGGTCGTCTTTTACAAAGATAATTATTTTATTTGATAATAATGAAAATATAAATTTCAATTATGCAAGCCTTGCGATAATTGCCGGAACTTCAGGATTTTTACTGAAAGAATCAGATATAAATAAACTGACGCATATAATAAATATTATTTATCTGGGCGGGCATTATATAAATGAGTCAATAATTACCAAATTAGTTAAAGAAAACACATCAATAAACCATCCAAATCATATTGAATCAATATTACTTTCTCCTGTAGAACGCAATATCATTAGACTTCTTGCGCAAGGACTAACAGACTCTCAAATTGCCGGAGAATTGAACTTATGCAAAGGCACTATAAGAAATTATATGACCAAAATAAGGCATAAAACTAAATTAAAAAGCCGCCTGGAAATTGTAATCTATTCGCTTATATCGGGTTTTATACATATAGAACGCTATACAAATAAAGACAATTATGAGATATAATGAATATAATCATAAAGATTTAAGGAGAAATAAGTGAAGAAAACATGCAAAAAATCAAGTTTTATTGTTCTTTCAGCAATAATCGCATTATTTATTATGGGATGCGTCAGCATTCTTTATTCGGTAACTATCAGAACTTACGGAAGTATGTTATCGGTTAGACCGGGCGGATCTCTTAGTTTAACTGTAACAGGACGCAGTATTATTTGGATAGTCAGTTCTACAAGAGACGGAAGCGGATCTGTCGCAAGCGGAACTTTTATTTCCAATAATGTTCTTTATGTTGATATTAATGAAAGAGCTTCTGTTCTTTTTGTAATAGCAAGATCAACCCAGGATGATTTTTCTGATATGAAAGAAATAAGAGTTGTAAGAGTATCGGGAATAAATATCACTCCCGCAAATCAAACTGTTGCTGTCGGAAGAACTATGCAATTCAGGGCGCAGGTAACAGGCACAAATAGCCCTGACCATAACGCAACATGGAGAGTCAGTTCCAATGCCGCCGGTACTGGAGCTGTAACACCGGGTACAAGTATTAATGCCAACGGTTTACTTACTGTATCAGCAAATGAAACCCTTAGAACACTTTTTGTAATCGGTACTTCTGTTGTAGACCCTTCAGTATCAAACAGTGTTTCTGTAAATATTGTTGTTCCGACAGTAACAAGCGTAACGGTAAGTCCTGCAAATCAGCAAATGATAGCGGGAAACACTCTTCAGTTCAGAGCTGCGGTAACAGGAACTTATGAACCCAATACTGCCGTAACATGGAGAGTAAGCTCAAATCCTGAAGGTTCAGGAGCTGTAACACCTGGTACTAGCATAAATTCAAACGGCATTCTTACTGTATCAGCAAATGAAACACTTAGAACGCTTTATGTTATCGCTACTTCTGTACAAGATCCCACAAGATCTGGCACGACTTCTGTTTCAATACTTATCCCCAATGTTACGGGTGTATTAGTAAGCCCTGTAAATCAGGTAATACAAGCCGGCAGCACCATACAGTTTAACGCCACAGTTACAGGTACAAATATTCCTAACACAGCTGTAACATGGAGAGTAAGCTCAAATGCAGCAGGTTCAGGAGCTGTCGCACAAGGAACAAGAATAAACTCAAGCGGACTGCTTACGATATCAACTAATGAAACTTCATCTATATTATTTGTTTTTGCGACATCGGTATTTGATACCACAAAATCCGGCAGTGTCTCATTTAATGTAAGCGCAAATGCCGCTGTAACTCCGCCTTCTACTGTTACACCGCCTTCAACAGTTACACCACCTGCCACAGTTACGCCTCCTTCTACAGTAACTCCGCCTGCTGTAACAACTGTAACAAGCGTAGCTATAAGCCCAACAACTCGTTCAACACAAACAAACAGAACTGTTCAATTTAACGCTACTGTTACAGGCACAAATAACCCAAATACAGCCGTAACATGGAGAGTAAGTTCAAATGCTGCAGGTACAGGAGCAGTAGCGCCGGGTACTAACATTAATGCAAATGGATTACTTACAGTTGCGCCTAATGAATGGAACCCGACTCTTTATGTATTTGCGGTATCTGTAGCTGATCCTACAAAAACAGCGGTAGCAACGGTTACTGTTACGAACGCAAATCCAAACCAGGGACCAAATGAAGGACAAGCAGGAACCTAATATAAAAAACTAGGAAATAATAAAAGGGGCTGTCCGAGAAGTAATTCTTGGGCAGCCTTTTTTAAGGTGAAAATTTACAAAGATCGGAAGACATGATAAGATTCCTTTATGAGTAAAGGAAAAAGTGACAAGATTACGTAC
>Ga0123356_10001927_pt1 | contig 22472 bp, 14 predicted proteins | sample TergutEmb28metaG_2_FD_92546 | JGI IMG/M metagenome (GOLD analysis project Ga0123356, IMG submission 92546) | Embiratermes neotenicus P3 segment gut microbial communities from Petit-Saut dam, French Guiana - Emb289 P3 | ecosystem: Host-associated > Arthropoda: Insects > Digestive system > Gut ...
CGTGTATACAAGTGCAGCCATTGCGGAAATGAGATAGACAGGGATTACCAGGCGGCTTTGAACCTCAAAAGATACGGCGTAACTGCGTAATAAATGTTTTCTACCGTGCGTTAGGCGGGAAGTTAAGCCTCCGGAGCGTTACATCAAACGAGAGTAGCCACGGCAAAATCGGACGCGGCGAACGAGGAATGAAACAGAATGGTTTTATTACTTTTTGTAAGTTTTCAGTAACGGCAGTTATGAGTGTGCAGTTTACCAAAGCGCAAACCGAAGCAATAGATGCAAATAACGGCACGCTTCTGGTGTCGGCGGGCGCCGGTTCGGGCAAAACTTCCGTTTTGACGGAGCGGATCATAAAAAAGATCTGCAGCGAATCCGAAGATTTCAACATCACCGATTTTTTGGTGGTCACTTTCACGAGGGCGTCGGCGACCGATTTGAAAAACAAAATCTCAAACGCCATAAACAAACGCCTGTCGGAAAATATCGGCAGCGCCCACCTGAAAAATCAGCAGATGCTGCTGGGGCACGCGAATATTTCCACCATACATTCGTTTTGCCGCGCCCTCATAAACGCGAATTTTGAAAAACTCGGCATACCGGCCAATTTCAGAATAGCCGACGAAAACGAGATGTCGATAATAAAGCGCTATCTGCTCGACGGGCTCCTGGAAGAATACCACGACAAAAACAGCGAGATTTATACCGCCCGAAGTGATTCGGGCAACGGGTTTTCACATGGGGATTTCATATTCGCGATAGAAAATTTCATCGGCGCCAAGGACGATGAAAATATTTACGGCGTGATTATGAAAATTTACGACAAGATAATCTCGGAAATAGACGGCGAAAAATTGTTTTCCTCGGAGATCGCGCTGATGCGCGAGATAACGGCGCTGAGTCCCGAAGCTCCGTTTTTTTCGACCGAATTCGGAAAAGACATAAAAAGGCAGCTGTCGGGGGGCATAGAGGGGCATATATGGTCCCTCAGAAAAATGACGGCGGAAATAAGCGCGGTAAGGTTCGAGGTTTTGGACAAAAAATACTCCGGCTGTTTGTATAATATGCGAAACTTTTTTGTCCGCCTGGCCGAAATTATAGACGAGGGAAGCCACTCCGCGTACAGCGAGGCCTACGAGCTATGCGAAAGTTACGAAAGCGTGAAGGTGGGCTCGCACAGAATAGACAAAGATGATCACGCCTCCTTGGGCCAAAAGGAGCTCCTCGACAAAAAACTCAAATCCGTAAAAAAATCCATCGATTACATCCGAACTTTGTTTTCTTACGACTTTCCGGATATTTTGAGATTTGCTTCGGGGTATGAAAGATCGCTTACTGTGCTCGCGGATATAATTCAAAAATTTGACGCAAATCTGAACGCCGAAAAGCAAAAACGCAAATCCTTCGAATTTTCGGATCTGGAACGCTTGGCTTTCCGGCTTTTGGTCGATAAAATAGGCGAAAACGGGGAGATTTATGTCACCGACCTGGCGGCGCAGATCAAACAAACCTACAAAGAAATATATATCGACGAATATCAGGACACCAATAAGCTCCAGGATATAATATTCAAGGCGATTTCCACCGAGAATGACAAGTGCGAAAACGGGAACAGATTCATGGTGGGTGACGTAAAACAGAGCATATACGCATTTCGGGGCGCGAAGCCGGAAATATTCTCGCTGTATTCGAAAACTTTTGAAGAAGACGCCGGGCCTGATTCCCCCAAAAAGATATATTTGAGAAAGAATTTCAGGAGCAGCCCGGCCATAATAGACTTCATAAACCACATATTTTCCTCGCTTTTCTCGGAAAAGCTCGGCGGCTTGGAATATACGGGGGGCGAGGTGCTGGAATGCGGCCGGATTTTTGACGAAACTTCCGGAGAAGAAACAAAACAAAGCGATGTGAGCTTCGCCCTGGTCGAAAAAAACCTCGCGGAAAACGGCGACGCCCCCCCCGAAGAGGAGGACGCGGAAAGCGAAAACGAAGACGAATTGCTTGAGCTTGCCGCCTCTGCCGAAGCCGAATATATAGCCCTGACGATCAAAAAATTGTTGGAATCGGGCAAATTGAAAAACGGCGAAAAAATACTGCCCCGCCACATAACCGTACTCATGAGAAACTACACAAAAGGCGACCTGCTGATGGACGCGCTGAAAAAATACGAAATACCCTGCTATACCGACAAAGCCAAAGGGTTTTTGGCGAGCGCGGAGATAATGCTCGCCCTGGCCCTGCTCAAAACCGTGGACAACCCCACGCGCGACATCGAGCTCGCCGCCGTTTTGAAGAGCCCCGTGTTTCATTTTTCCTTGGATGAGCTGATAAATATAAAAAACACCGGCAAAGCCGGACACGGCTGGAAGGATCATCTGTTCTGGCATGTACGGGACTATGCCTTTGGGGGTGATTTGGCCGGGCTGCGGGCAAAATGCGGGGATTTTTTGGCCAAACTGAATCTGTGGCGGGCGAAATCGAGGATTTTGCCTGTGGACAAGTTCATCTGGTATCTGTACAGGCAGACCGATATGATGGCGAAGATCTCAATTGAAAGCTTCGCCGCGGAGAGAGAGGCCAACCTCATGCTTTTGTACGAATACGCCAGAAAATTCGAGGAAACCACGTTTTGCGGGCTGTACGGGTTTTTGAATTATCTGAACGACGTGCAAAAGGGCAAAAACGATTTCGAAAAAGCCAAAGTGATCTCCGAAAACAGCGATGTGGTGAAAATCATGAGCGTGCATAAAGCGAAAGGGCTTGAATTTCCCGTTTGCATACTGGCAAACACAGGTTCGCTTTTCAACAAAAGCGACTATCAGGGAAATTTCGCGATAAGCGGCGAAGGGATATATTTCGATTTGAAATACAGCGACGGAATGGGGATAGAAAAAACGCCGTTTAAAAAACTTTTTTCCGAAAAGATAAAAAGCGAAACATTCAGCGAAGAAGCGAGGATATTGTATGTGGCGCTCACGAGGGCAATTGAGCGGCTCATCATCGTCGGGGCTGTGGACAATATCGATAAATTTTTGATTCAACACACTCAAACCGCGGATTTCTCGGAATCGGACAGCACGCTCAAATGGCTTTCGCAGATATTGCTTTCCCCAAACGGCCAAAACAAAACGGGTATAGATTTCAAAGTTGACCTGGCGCGCGCCGGCAAGCTGTGCGAAATGATCAAGGCGGCCGGACGCGATACCCGAAAAGACGAAACAAAACCCGACGGCGAAGAAACCGACTTCGCGGAAATCTTAAAGTACACCGGCAAAATCGCGCGTATGTACGATTTCGAATACAAAAAGAGCTTTTTGTCGAAAGTGCCGACGAAAATATCCGTTTCAAATCTGCATCCCGGGATTTTGCGCGAAGACGAGTACACCCTCGAGACAAACAAGGAGCTCTCCATGGCGCCCCTGCCGCGCTTTATCGAAGAGACGGTCGCAGAAGACCCGGCGCTCGCGGGGACGGCAACGCACTATTTTATGCAGTTCGCCGATTTCAATCACACCGAGATATACGGCGCAAAAGAAGAAGCGGAAAATCTTTTATCCGGCGGCTTTATAACCCGGGCGCAGTACCAACGGCTGGATTTTGCCCCCATAGACAGGTTTTTTTCCTCCGGCCTGTATTCGAAAATAAAGGCGGCAAAGCGGGTGTACAGGGAAACACCGTTTAATCTGAAGGTTTCGGTGCGCGATTTTTTGGGCGGCGAGATCCCGGAAGGCGAGGAATACATACTGATCCAGGGGGCGATAGACCTGTTTTTCGAGGACAGGGACGGAAAGATGTATGTGGTGGATTTCAAAACCGACCGGGTAAACCGACCCGAAGGGAAAAATATACTGATGACAAGGCACAGGCGGCAGATAGGGTATTACTGCAAAGCGGTCCGCGAAATATCAAAAAGGCCCGTAGAGGGCGCGTACATATATTCGTTTGCCTTAAATGAAGCGGTCCCGGTGCAATATTAACAAAATATTCACAAGTTGTCCTTGAAAACAAAGGCAATATAGCGTATAATTTTTATTATAGTGGAGAGGATTTTTATTTTTGTAAGGAGAACTAAATCATGATGAAACTGCAGGACATAAAACACAAAAAGCTCGGCGAATGGATCGCCGAAGTGGAAAAAATGTGCAAGCCGGACAGCGTTTACCTGTGCGACGGGTCCAAGACCGAATACGACAGGCTGATGGGCGAAATGGTGGAGGCCAAAATGGCAATCCCGTTAAATCCCGAAAAACGCCCGGGATGCTACCTTTTCCGGAGCCACCCTTCCGACGTGGCCCGGGTGGAAAACAGGACGTTTATCGCCTCCGTAAAACAGGAAGACGCCGGTCCCACCAACAATTGGATCGATCCGGCAGAATTGAAGGCCACCATGAGGGCGCTGTATGACGGCTGCATGAGGGGCAGGACGATGTATGTGATCCCGTATTCGATGGGCCCGATAGGCTCGCCCATTTCAAAAATCGGGGTGGAGATAACCGACAGCCCCTATGTCGTGGTCAACATGCGGATAATGACGAGAATCGGAGAAGCTGTCATAGAGGAGCTCGGCGAAGACGGAGAATTTGTAAAATGCCTGCATTCGGTGGGCAAACCGCTCTCCGAGGGCGAAAAAGACGTTTCGTGGCCCTGCGCCCCCTCGATAGATCAGAAATATATAAGCCAGTTCCCCGAGGAGCGGACCATCTGGTCTTACGGCTCGGGCTACGGCGGCAACGCGCTGCTCGGCAAAAAGTGTTTCGCGCTCAGGATCGCCTCCGTGCAGGCGCGCGACGAAGGCTGGCTCGCCGAGCACATGCTCATTTTGAAAATCACCGGCCCCGACAAAAAGTCCGCGTATATCTGCGGCGCATTGCCGAGCATGTGCGGCAAGACAAATTTGGCCATGGTGGTTCCCACCATACCGGGCTGGAAAGTGGAGACGATCGGCGACGATATAGCCTGGATGAAATTCGGAAAAGACGGAAGGCTCTACGCCATCAATCCCGAAGCGGGCTTTTTCGGCGTCGTGCCCGGCACTTCGACGAAATCCAATCCCAGCGCGATGAAATCGATAGAAAAGGACACGATTTTCACCAACGTCGGGCTCACCGACGACGGGGACGTCTGGTGGGAAGGCAGCGGGATACCCGCCCCCGACCATCTGATCGACTGGGAGGGCAACGATTGGACGCCGGACTGCGGCAAAGTGGCCGCCCACGTCAACGCGCGTTTCACCGCCCCGGCGGTCCAGTGCCCGGTTATCGCCCCCGAATGGGAGGATCCGGCGGGGGTTCCCATCTCCGCAATCTTAATCGGAGGGCGCCGCAAAACCACCATCCCGCTCGTCAACGAAAGCCTCGACTGGAACCACGGCGTTTTCCTTGGTTCGATCATGGGCTCCGAAACCACCGCCGCCGCCATCGGGCTCGCCGCGGGGGTGCGCCGCGACCCGTTCGCCATGCTGCCCTTTATGGGCTATCACGGGGGCGATTATCTGCAGCACTGGTTGGACATCGGCAAAAAAACGGAGGCCTCCAAGCTTCCGAAGATATATTTTGTCAACTGGTTCCGCAAGGACGAAAACGACAAATTCATATGGCCCGGCTACGGCGAAAACAGCCGCGTGCTAAAGTGGATTGTGGAGAGGCTTTCGGGCGAAAGCAACGCGGTTTCCACGCCTGTGGGCAATATACCCGGTCCGGACGACATCGACACCTCGGGGCTCGATATAAGCGGGGAGGCCATGGCCCGGCTTTTGAGTGTGGACCGCGAAGGCTGGCTCGCCGAGATCGAATCGATAAAAGAGAATTATAAGTCATACGGCGAAAAGCTGCCCGCGGAACTCGAGAGGCAGTTAAATGCGCTCGAGGAGCGGCTCGGAAAATAGGGGCGTTCCGGTTTTTCACCGCGGGGGGCTCATCGAAAAAAGCGCGATGCTCACCGCGGCGGGAAGCGCCAAGGAGTCTATTTTGTCCGAGTGGGCTATCACTACGCTTTTTCCGATATCTTTGTACGTGCCGTAATCGAGGCCGGAGGCTTCATTTCCGAAGATCAGGCTGCGCACTTCATTTTTGTCTGCGGCAAGCCCCTGCAGGACGTGATCGGCCTTCAGCATAAAAGTATATATTTCGCGGTTATTTTGATATATATCGAGATAACCGCGAATTGATTCGAAATACTGCACTCTCACATGGAAAAAGGCGCCCATCGAGGCGCGGATGGCTTTCGGGTTGTAAGCGTCCGCTCCGGCGCCGATCACGGCGAGGTCATATACGCGAAAGCCGGCGCACGAGCGCATGCACGCGCCGAGGTTGCCCATATCCGAGGGCTGGTCCAAAACAACGTGCGTTTTGTTTTTGTCCAAAACATGGCGCCGTTTCGCGAATGCGGCCGCCACAAAGCAGTTTTCCTTCGGCGAAAGTATGCCCAGCAGTTTTTGATTTTGCTCTATGGGGATATTGTGAGCCTCGCAGAGGCCTTCTATTATACCCTCTTTGTCCGTGTAATTTGGGCTGAGTATGACCCCAAGGCAATCTTTCGGATTGGTCCTTAAAAGCTCGATTGCCACCGAGGCCCCGAGCGCGTAGGAGTATTCGCCCTCTTTTTTATATGTTTTAAAATTCACTTTATTTACCTGCCGCTCTCTGGCGGTGGATCTCATAGGAGACTATAGTCGCCGCGCTCTGGGCCGCGAGTGAATGCTCAAAAGCGTTCGCGTAGGGAATTTTCACGATTTCGTCGGCGGCGGCCAGAAAATCCCCGGATATGCCGCGCTTTTCCCCGCCTATGATAAAAGCCGACCGGGCGGCGAATTTCACCTCGAATATATCTGTTTGCTTCGCCTTTGAATTTGCGGGGGACTCTTTATCTATGCAGTATATGGTAAAGCCCTCGCTTTTTAAAATTTGGGTCAGGGAGGCTTTGTCCTTGGAAAAAACCGCCGCGGGCATTTTTGAAAAAGTGCCCGTGGAGGCTTTTTCTATTGTCGCCTCCGAAAAACCGAAATCCCTTTCGGGCAGTATGAGCGCGTCTATCCCCTGGGTGTATACCGCCCTGGCGGCATAGCCGAGGTTATACGGGTCCTCTATGCCCTCGATTACCGCGATTGAAACATATTTTTGCCCTTTCGGCAACACGTCCGTCAGCTCCCGCAAAGACAAGAATTTTCGCCTCGCGGCTGTCGCCAAAATGCCTCCGTGGCTTTTGCCGAGCGGACAAAACCCGGCGCCGTTCACGCTCTTTTCAAATTCCGTCATCTCATCGGGGCCGAAAACGGCGGTTTCGATATTTTTCGCTTTCGCAGCGGACAAAATTTTTTTCGCGCCGGAACTGTTTTCTGCGTTTTGCTTTAATATGAGCGTCAAAATTCTGGAGCTGTCCGCGGACAGCACTCCGAGAACCGATATCGCGCCTTCCAATATTATCGCGCCCTGCCTGATTTGACAAACTATGTCCTTTATCCTATTTTTTTCCATTTTTTTCATATTCGCGCTCGGCCTGTGTTTTTATCAGGTACGCGGGCGCCATCGCCCTCGCGTGCTGCGCGCCTTCTTTTTTGTAGCGGTCATAGGCGGCCCTGCACAAAGAGACCGCGGAAGGCTGCTTCAAAATATCTGGCGCCCGTATGATGCCCGCAAAATCGATTTCCTCGCACATCCCGGCCCCATCGCCCGAAAACACCACTTTTCGCCCCGAAAATTCGGCGTTCAATTCGGCTTCGAGCTCGCTCAGCGTGATTATGCGGTCGCTTTTTATATACCCCAAATTTTCAAACACCGCGTTGTAGACCTGTTTCCGCCTCGCGTCGATTACAGGCAGCACCAACAAGCCGCCGCCCCCGTATCCGTAAAAATTATACGCCAGCGCCAAAAGCGAGGACACGCCGACGCAGTTGTCCGCATTTGAACCGAAAGCCAGCCCTTTTGCCGTGGCCACGGCTATGCGTATTCCGGTAAATGAACCGGGCCCGCTGGCAGCTGCGAACAAGCCGATCTCATCCGGCGAAATTCCCGCGCATTTCAGCGTCGAATCTATCATGGGCATCAGATTTTCGCTGTGGGAGAGCCTGCCCTGCGACTTTATTTCGGCCAGTATTTTTTGATTTTCGGCGTCTAAGACCGCCGCCGAGGCGATTTTTGACGCTGTGTCCATTCCGAGTATAAGCATATCGATTTTTTTACCTTACGTTACGTTATGACATTATGGAAAAAATCTTTTTTGTAAACCGGCTGAGTAAACAGCATCATGCCGTTTTCGCCGACTATTTCCACACGGATGTAATTTTCACCTTTGATTTCGTATTCGCCGGTCTTGCCGTATGTCACGGCGGCCGTCCCGTTTTCCGTTACAAACCTGTATTCAAAAGAATCGATATATGTTTCTGTCGGAAATTTTGCCTTGACTTTTACGGTTTTGCCCGTCAAATCCAAATATTCCAGGCCGAGCCCCGTCGAAGCGGTAAAACTCCCGCCATCGACGGCTTTTTTTATCCCATTGAAATCTTTGGTTTTCGCGTATATGTCGGTGTAGCTCCTGCCCGCGTCCGACAATATATGAAAATCGTCGTCGCCGAAACCGAAGACCAATTTGCCCTGCTTCAGTATATAGTCCCATGTGTCGGTCGCAAGCCCCGACCCGCTCAAACGGTAAATCAGCATATTTATAATTTCGAGCCCCGCATATCCGCAAAGGGCGTCGATTTTGTCATAAGGCCAGTATCCCTTGCGGATCCAGTTGGGATGGCATAGAATAGTAAACCCGCCCTGCCGGAAAGTCTCGTCCACGGCTTCCTGATGAGGCAGCCCGTGCAGGGATTTTCCGACGCCGATTGTGAGCATATGGCTCTCCGCGCTGTATTCGACACCTTGAATCAAATACAGCGTTTCGTCGCTTAGCGCGGATGTGTCGGTGTATGTATCGTGATTGGATATACAGAGCGCGCCGTAATTCTGGCTGCGGTACAAATCCAGAACCGTATCTATCGGATTGCTTCCGCAGGTGCCTTTTCCCGTTCCCGCGTGAGTGTGAAAGTTTGTTTTTATCCATTGGCCGCCGCTCAAATCTTGATATGGATTGCAATACATTTCAATAATCCCCCCTGTATTAATATAATTTCCAACTGCGAAATCAGCCCGCGTCGAATATGCTGTCATATAATTCTTTGTCAAAAGCGGCGCGCCGCCCCACGCAGTTTTTACGCGTGCACAAAGCGCAGTTGACAAACCCCGCTTCGGAATCCACGGGGAAAAGCAGTCCCGATGTCGATTTTGTGGGCAGCATCAAAAAGGAATCCGTGAGCGTGACGCCGATTTCCTCCTTCACGGGACCCACCAAGGCAAACAATTGTTTCTGCTGTGAAATATCCCAGTTTTCGACATTGCCCGAACCGGGATTTACCGAAGATAAATTCTTGAACTGATAGGAATTTTTCAAATGATCCCACAAAAACGCGCCCGCTTCGCCCAAAAACATCTCTTTGATCATATCCAGCCAAAGCGAAACGACATAGTCTTTTTCCTTGTGCGACCATTCGTCCACTTCCGCGCCGCACGTGCACACATAGGCGAATACCCTGTGGACGTCCGAAAGCGCCGCGGCCAGCACGGCGCTTTTAAATTCCGTTTTGTCTATAACGACATCTGGCCCCTCTATTTTTTCGACGAACGCCTCGCGGTACAAAACTTTGGGTCTCGCGATTTCTTTCGCGCGCTCAAAAAGCCCGGAAATCAATTCGATATCTTCGGCTTCTTCTATTTTGAGCCGCTCCAGCGCCCGGTCAAAAGTGACATTCACGGGTATATTGTCCAATTTGCGCAGCATATAATTCTCACTTCCTTAATTTTAGAATCAACAAGTATATTATGGCACATTTATATGTATGTGTCAAGCCAAATATTTATAATACCGCGGATATTTTTTATTTTTCCGCCAATGTTTATTTGTTAATAATTTTTTGATAAAATGTTTTCAATGCTAAAAACGACGGATAAGCGTGTACTTAATTATAAAACGGACAAAATAAAAATATAAAATCCAATAAATTTTGTTAAGATGGGGAAATATTCGATGGAAAACATTGATTTGCTATATCCCGGCGAAGAATATAAAAATTATAGGTTAAATGAGTTTTCGTTCATTGACGAATTGAATTTATATAATATACTTGAACTCAATCCAAAAGAATTTAATCTTTCCGAATATTTCACCAATTCAAAAGAAGTAATCGAATACAGAAGTAGCATTCTGGACGATTTTATAAAAAACGGCGTTTTGCAAGATATAAACGAAATAATAAAAATTACAAACGAGATAAAAGAAATACGTGAACGAAAAAATCAATCGTCAGAATTAATAGCAATTTTGTATTCTATATTTGAAATTGAAATTTACATTGATTTGATAAAATTCCTAAACGAATTTTTCAGCCGATATGATTTCAAATCAAACGCGCTTATAAAATTAAAAGAGAATATCAATACTATTGCCACGAGCGAGAATTATATAAATTTATCTGCAGGACTGGCAAATTTCAGAGTGACAGCCGACAATATTAAAAGCGTCACAATCGGAGTAAATTTGAATGATAATCTAAAACCTTATGAAGCGGGCGTAGTTTCGATAAACACCGAAAAATATCGTTCGGGCAATTTATTTGACAGGATATTAAGTCTGGACATAAAAGACGACGGTTACAGATGTCTTGCCCCTCTCTCTCCGGTAAAGAACGTGTCCGAAAATTATTCTCTGATGCTCGCTTTCAACAATGCGCTTGAAAATATAGTAAAAACAAATTTAAAATCATGGCAAGCAGTTACGAGACTTTATTTTGTCGAAAAGACAAATTATCTTATAGATATTGCACGGGATTTGCGTTTTTACTGCGCATTCGTGAAATTTGCCGTAAAGTGCGGGGAAAAATTTTTGAATATTGTCAAACCGGATATTGTTTCCGGCGACAGTGTATATTATAAAGACATTTATAATATAAATATCGCGCTGTATTCCGGCGAATCAAATGAAATCGTGTATAACGACGCGGAATTTGACAAAAACGGAAAAATATATATTTTAACCGGACCGAATCAGGGAGGCAAATCCGTATTTTTAAAAGCGCTCGGAATAAATCAGGCATTATTTCAGCTTGGCTCTTATGTGAACGCCTCAGAAGCGAAAATGAAAATATCGTCGGAAATAATAATATATCTCACGAAAAATAACGAAAAGAGTATAGGTTACGGTCATCTTGGGGAAGAATGCAATGCTGTTTCAAAATTATTGAAATACGCCCAAAAAGACTGCCTGTGTTTGTTTGACGAAGCCTTTTCGAGTACGAGCGCAAGCGACCAGTGTTACATAGCCTGCGAGGTGCTGACCGCGTTGTCGAAACTCAAATGTTACGGCTTATTTATTACGCATAATCACGATATATACGATAAAATAAAAGACAATGATTTAAATGGAGGCGATTCGGCGTTTGATTCGCTGGTCGCGCTTATGAGCGGCGGCGAAGAAACAAGGCGAAGCTATAAAATCGTCAGAAAAGCTCCCGACAGAAACAGTTTCGCCATAGATATTGCGAAAAAATATAATCTGCAATGCGAAGATATTCTGAAAGGGGGCGGCGCGTATAAATAACCAATTTATTACAAGCGTGGCAAAAAAAATATTTGATATAGACAATATGTCCGTTACATTGATTGCCAAACCGTATAAAGAATTTGTTCAAGCGGTTGTAAAATTATGTGTGATATTTTCTTTGCTGGCTTTTGTATCGTTTACGCCGTTGATGGTTTTGTTTTTGTCAGTTGTATATCTTGTATTTATTTACGTAAATCGGATATTTATATCTTACTGCGCGAAATTCGGGTATAAAAAAATAATGTGCGCTCTCGTTTTGTCCGTATTATATTTTGCGTGCTATCTTGCGGTTTTAAATGTGCGCCGTTTTATACCGTTTTTATTCTCGCTTGATATACAATGGCTGTTTTATATTATTGTCGCAGTAAGCGTACTTTTTTTTGCATTTTTGTTGATTTTTTTTGTTTATTCATGGGGAAAAGTATTTAAAGAACAAATTATGGGTTTTTTGATGGTGCGGGATTATAAGAAAAGACGCAGGAACAGAAAGTAAGCAGTTTCAAATGCAAAGCGAAATTTCAGATAAGTGAACAAAAGGCAGAATATTTATCTTTTTTGAAAATATCCTGCCTTTTGTTAATTTTTTGTGTATGCATAAAAATTTGAGCCAAACTGACGGAAAACCGTCAAAAATTTTTAATTCGCGAATCGAAATTCCAAAAAAAACACTTGAAAAATTTGACGGTATATGATATAATGTAGGTAATCTTTATTTCTTGCCAAATTCAGATAAAATTTTTGTAAAATAACCGATAAGGAATTGAATTATGTTCAATTTTACCGATCTCAACGAGATCACCATAAAACTCAAAAATGAGATCAGAAAAAACGTATCCCGTCCTCCGATATCGAAGCCCTCAATATATGAGCTCTGGTTTGACAAAATATCGGTGCTCCGGATGACCGACGCGATTATCTTTCTCTCCGTCCCCACCGATATATGCAAGATAAGAATAGAGACGAAATTTCTGAACCTGATAACCGACGCCGTCAAGGAACTGTATAACGGGCTCGATTTGAAAGCGGTGCTGTATGACACCCGGTACGAGAAAGTGTCAAACGAAAAAATGGATTCCGACGAAAAAATGATTTTGCTCGAGGACATCGACGACGACGCAATACCCGGCATAGTTTCTAAGCAAAAAATACCGGTTTCCCAAAATCCAAATAACGCCCTCCACTTCGCGGACGCAACCCAAAATTTTACGAAAATCGCAAACGACGAATCGGATCAGGGCGACGAGGCGGGCAAAAATTTCAGGTCGCGCTATACTTTCGACAACTTCATAGTGGGGAGCTCAAACCGCCTGGCATACAAAGCCTGCACCGTGGTGGCGCAGTATCCCGCCGCAAAATACAACCCCTTTTTCATCCACGGCCCGTCGGGACTTGGCAAAACCCACCTGCTCTGCGCCATATCGAACGAATACGCCAAAAGGTTCGGGAACCTTAAAGCGATATATATAAACGGCGAAGATTTCACAAATGAACTCGTCGATTCGATTTTTCCCACCGGCGGGGAAAAAAATCCCAAAAAAACACAGATTTTCAGGGATAAATACAGAAGCTGCGACATACTGCTCATAGACGACATACAGTTCATAGCGGGCAAGGCACAGACCCAGGAGGAGATATTCCACACCTTCAACGCCCTCTACGAAGCCGGAAAACAGATAATATTCACCTCAGACCGTCCGCCCAAGGACATCAACCCCCTGGAGGACAGGATAAAGAGCCGTTTCGAGTCGGGGCTCATCGTGGACATACAGCCGCCGGACTTGGAGCTGAGAATCGCCATACTCAAAAGAAAAGCCGAGGATATGGGCATAAAGATCACCAACGAAGTGCTGTTTTTTCTGGCGGACAACATATCCTCCAACATACGCCAGATAGAGGGCGCGATAAAAAAACTCAACGCCTACTCCTATTTAAATAACTCCGAGATAACCCTCGAGCTCGCGAAATCCTCAATTGCGGATATACTGTCGGGCACCGAGCCCATAAATGTGACAGTCGAAAAAGTGCTCGGGGCGGTTTCGCAGGCCTTCGGGATCCATACCGCGGAACTCAAGGGCCGGAACAGGACAAAAGAAGTGGCCCTGGCCCGGAATGTGTGCATATATATAATCCGCGGCATAACGGATTTATCGCTCCCCGCAATCGGAAAAATATTCGGGCGCGACCATTCGACGGTTTTTTCGGCGATCAGGGCGATAGAAAATGAAATCGCCGTCGACCCCCTGCTGTACGGCAAGATAAACGAAATATCGCTCATCGCGAAATCCTGATAAAGCCGCAAGTTATCCACAGGGTCCCTGTGGATAACCTGTGGATAACTTCGCTGTATTTGACCTGATCTGACAAAATCCGGCAAATTATTCACGTATTATGCATTTATGCAGAATCGATTTTCAGTTATCCACAGATTTCAAAAAAATATCAACAACTTATCCACAGTATCAACATGTGGAAACTGTGGATAAGTTGTTGGGAAGTCGGAGTTATCAACAATTTATCCACAGTTTGGGTTTCGCGTTTTCATATCAGCTTTTTATCATTTTTTATCAACAATTTATCCACAGGCTTATAAACAGGTTATGCACAGCGAAATTTATCAATATCGCGCGGCCGTTCGCGGGCGTTTTGCACTTATCCACAGTATCCACAGCCCCTATTACGTACTACTACTAAATATATATTATTATATATATGATATAATACGCGAAAATTTTTTTTAAGACAATAAATTAAATAAATAAATAATCAAATAAAGAGGAGTATTATTCAATGGACATAATCTGCGACAGGGATATTTTAAACGAGGCCGTGACGCCGGCGCTCTACGCTGTGTCGTCAAAAAACACAAATCAGCTGCTGGAATGTTTTCTTTTGTCCGCCGACAAGGAAGACGGGGTTTTGACCATATGCGGCTACGATTTGGAAAAGGGGATCAAGGTCACTTTGTCGGGCGACGGCATAACGATCAAAGAGGGCGGCAAAATCATAATAAACGCCGCGAAATTTTCTTCCATAGTGAGAAACCTTCCTGGCGGGGATGTATTGATTTCATCCGGTTCCGAATTCGGCGTCACCATAGGGGGAGGCAGGAGCGAATTCAACCTGCACGGTTTTGACGGGGAGACGTTTCCGCTGATACCCGAGTTGAAAGGCGAGAAAAATTTCAAGATAAACAGGAAAATTTTAAAAAATATGATAACCTCGACCCATTTCGCAATCGGGGTCAACAACGCCCGCCCTTCGCTCAACGGAGCCTTGTTTGAAATAAGAAACAACGGCCTGAACATAATCGCGATAGACGGCAACAGGCTCGCCCTGAGGCGCAGTTTTGACGGGGTGGTGCCGGACCCGGGGGAAGGGGGCGAAACTCTGGAACTGGGGTTCATCGTCCCGGGAAAAAGTCTGTCGGAGCTCTTGAAGCTCATCGGCGACGAGGATGAAACCGCGGAAATCGAGCTCACCAAAAAGCATTTTATCATATCGTTTGACAACATAATATATTTTTCGAGGCTGATTGAAAGCGAGTTTTTGGATTACAAGCGTTCGATAAAAATCGACCCCAAAACCACCGTGGCCATAGATACGAAAAATTTCACCGAAAGCGTGGAGAGGGCTTCGCTCATAACCGACGACAGGCAAAAAACGCTCATAAAGCTCAAATTCAAAAAAGAAGAGATAAATATAGAAAATAAGGAGAATTACGGGGTGCTGGAGATCACTTCCGCCGCCCAGCTCGGAAAGGCGACCGACGAGTGCGACATCGAGATCTACGACGAAAACATAGAAATAGGCTTCAACCACAGATATCTTTTAGACGCCCTGAAAGCGGTCCGGGAGGACAAAATCCTGCTCAAATTTGAAAGCCCCACGAAACCCATGGTGATTTTGCCCTATGAGCCAAAAGATGAGAACGGCGAAGATATGGATATAAGCGGCGCGATGGATACGGAAAATTCAAAGTTTTTGTATTTGGTGCTTCCGATTAGGATGAGAGATTGATGAGAGAAAACAATTATGCGTATCGAAAAAGTCGGCATAAAAAATTACAAGAATATCGAATCCGCCGATATAGAGTTTGAAAACGGGATAAATATACTCATCGGGGAAAACGCCAACGGGAAAACAAACGCGGTGGAGGCCATATATCAGTTCGCCCAGGGCAAGAGCTTCAGAACCAAAAACAACGCGGATTCGATAAGCTTCGGCGAGATGGACTGCGATTTGTCGCTGGACTATGTCTCCGACAATTCAAACCGGCGTTCAAATATGAAAATAAAGCTCCAAAAAAGCAAGGGCGACAAAAACGACAAACTCAAAATGTTTTTTTTCAACGGCGTACAGGTCAAAAAAATCGTGGAGTTTATAGGCAATTTCAGGGCTGTGCTTTTTACCCCGGATCATCTGGGGCTTGTCAAGGGCAATCCCGATACGCGCCGCAAGTTTATCGATATGGCCATAAGCCAGATCAAGCCGGTTTATCTGTCATACCTCATAGACTGCAACAGGGTTTTGGTCCAGAGGAACCATTTGATAAAACACATAAAACAAACCGGGGAATCCGGGGAAAAATTGGAGCAGTTCCATATTTGGACAAAAAAATTGGCCAAATACGCCGCCGTGATAACCAGGTACAGGGGCGAGTATACGGAGAGGCTCAAGGAGTATGTCCCGAAATTCTACAACGGGCTCTCGCAGGGCAGGGAAGCCATAAACTTTTCTTATGTGTCGAATATAAACAAGTACGACAAAGAATTCAAGGATTTCCATGATTTTGAGGCCTGCGAGCTTTTGTACGGCGAGGTTTTGGAGAGGGGCCAAAAGGAGGAGCTCGCCGCCGGAACCACTTTGTACGGCTGCCAAAGGGACGATCTGCACATTGAGATAGACAAAAAAAGCGCGAGGGAATTCGCCTCGCAGGGCCAGCAGAGATCGGCTGTTTTGTCATTGAAGCTCGCGGAGGGCGACATTTCGAAAATTTCGCACGGGGAGTATCCGGTGTTTCTGTTAGATGACATATTGTCCGAACTCGACCGCTCGCGGCAGGCCTTCATCTTAAAAAACCTCTCGGACCGGCAGGTGCTGATCACCTGCTGCAACAGCGAACTGCTCGGCGGGGCGGATATAGATATCAAAAAAACAATCAAAGTGGAAAAAGGGAGATTTTTTTAAAATAATGTTTGTACAGGCGTCGAAAAACAGGTTCTTGAGGCAGAGAGACATTGTGGGCGTATTCGATTTGGACACCTCCACGATCTCGGCAGTCACCAAAAATTTTTTGAGCGGGGCGGAAAAAAACGGCAGGACGGTCGGAATAACCAAGCTGCCCAAATCTTTTGTTCTGGCTGCTTTCAAAAAAAGAAAAGAGACGATATATTTCAGCGCAAGTATGACAAGCCATATCCAAAAGCAGCGTTTGTCCACAGGATCCACCCAAAACCTTGGGATAAACGGCGATTGTAAAAATTTTAAAAGTCGGAGGAATTTAATTTCGAAATGAATAAAGAAACGGACAACGCAACAAAGCAAACAACCGCCATAAACGAATATACCGAAAAAAATATCCAGGTGCTCGAAGGGCTTGAAGCGGTGAGAAAGCGCCCCGGGATGTACATTTCGAGCACGGCCCAAAAAGGCCTTCACCATCTGATTTACGAAATCGTCGACAACTCCATAGACGAGGCCCTGGCGGGGCGCTGCGACCGCATAGTGATAGAACTCGGCGCCGACGGCTCGGTTTCGGTGGAGGACAACGGTATGGGTATCCCCGCGGGCATCCACCCCACAGCGGGCATACCGACGGTCGAAGTGGTTTTCTGCATGCTGCACGCGGGCGGAAAATTCGGCGGCGGCGGATACAAGATAGCGGGGGGCCTGCACGGGGTCGGCGCCTCGGTGGTCAACGCGCTGAGCGAATGGCTCGAGATTGTAAACTGCTATGACGGATATAAGTACACTGAGCGCTTCGAGCGCGGCCAGGTCGCAAGGCCGCTCGAAAAAATCGAAAAAACGGACAAACACGGGCTGTATGTCAGGTTCATGCCCGACAGGGAGATATTTGAAACTCTCGAATTCGATTATCCGACCGTGTTAAACCGGATGAGAGAACAGGCGTTCTTAAACGCGGGGCTGACCATAGAGCTCTTCGACCGCCGCGAAAACATCGCGGACATGGTCATAGCCGCCGAGGACGGCGAAAGCGAAGGCGGCGAAGGGGAGCAGATTTCAAACGAGAATGAAAACCCCGCCTTCCAGAGATACAAAATATTGAAATACGACGGCGGGATAAGGAGTTTTGTAGAACATTTAAATAAAATCAAACGCGCCGAAATCCTGCACGGCGACGTGATATACCTTTCCGGCAGAAAAGACACTTCATTTGCCGAAATCGCGCTGCAGTACAACGATTCCTACAACGAGACGCTGCTTTCCTTCGCCAACAACATGCACACAATCGACGGCGGAACCCACGAAACGGGCTTCAAGACGGGACTCACGAAGGCCTTCAACGATTACGCCAAAAAATACAACGTGTTAAAAGACGACGAAAAAGCGCTTTCGGGCGAGGATGTGCGGGAGGGAATTTCGGCGGTGATTTCCGTCAAACTCGAGGACGCGCAGTTCGAGAGCCAGACAAAAGTGAAACTCGGAAATTCCGAAATCAGGGCCTTTGTCGACAATCTGGTCTCTGAGAAACTTTCGGAATATCTCGAAGAGAACCCCGCCGCCGCGCGCGTGATAATCGAAAAATCGATACTCGCCGCCAGGGCCCGCGAAGCGGCGAGAAAAGCCAGGGAACTGACCCGCCGCAAATCCGTTTTGGAAAGCGGTTCGCTGCCCGGGACGCTCAGCGACTGCCAGGAGCGCGAAATGGAAAAAACCGAACTGTTTCTGGTGGAGGGCAATTCCGCCGGGGGTTCGGCGAAAGACGCGAGGGAATCCAAGTTTCAGGCCATACTGCCCCTGCGCGGCAAGGTTTTAAACGTGGAGAAGAGCAGGCTTGACAAAGTGTATTCAAACGCCCAGCTGATACCCATCATACAGGCGCTGGGAACGGGGATAGGCGAGGATTTCAGCATTGAAAAGCTGCGTTACGGAAAAATAATAATAATGAGCGACGCCGACGTCGACGGCTCGCACATAAAGACGCTGCTCTTGACTTTCTTTTTCAGGCATATGAAGCCGCTCATCGACAACGGGCACATATACGCCGCCCGCCCGCCGCTGTTCAAGGTATCCAAAGGCAAGCAGGAAAGATACGCCTTTTCCGAAGAGGAGAGGGACAGATATATGGAGGAGCTCGGTCACAATGCCGAAGCGCAGAGATACAAGGGGCTCGGCGAAATGAACCCGGATCAGTTGAGGGACACCACGATGAACCCCGAGACCAGGACGATATTCAAGATAAACATAGAAGACGCGCTGATCGCCGACGAGACTTTTTCGATATTGATGGGCGACAATGTGGAGCCGCGCAGGGAGTTTGTGGAAATGAACGCGAAATACGCGACGGAGCTGGATTTCTGACGATGTTTTTATTGTTTATAGGGAGAAAAATATGAAAATCGCCACGCTTGCCCTAAATCCCGCCTTGGACAAAACCATGTACTTCGGAGACGACCCCGAATTCGGCGTTTTGAACCGGGCCGCGGCCCCGTCGGTGACGAGCCTTGGGGGCAAGGGCACGAATATATCGCGCGTTTTGCGCCTGCTGGAAATAGAGTCGACCGCTTACGGGTTTGTGGGCGGGGACAACGGGGACATGTTTTTGAAAATGCTGGAACCCTATGGCATACACACCGATTTCACGCGCACAAAATGCGAGACGAGGCAAAATATAAAGCTCATATCAAAGCGCGGGGAAGCCACGGAATTCAACGAACCGGGCGGGCCGGTCGAAGCTTTTGAAAAAGAGGCGCTCATGGAAAAAATAGAGCGCGCCGCAGCCGCAGCCGATTTGTTTTTTATGGGAGGTTCAATTCCCGCGGGAATTGAAAAGGATATATACAAAAGCATCTTGGATTTGGGCGCCGCCAAAAACGCGAAAACCAAGTTTATCATAGACTGCGACGGCGAAGCGCTGAAATTGTGCATGGCAAACCCAAATAAACCTTACGCAATCAAGCCCAATCAGTTCGAATTGGAACAGTTCAGCGGCAAAAAATTCGATCTGGACCAAAATTTCGATTTTGGGCTTGAAGCGGTAAAAAGGGAGGCCGAAAGGATATATGAAAAAACCGGGGTCGTGGTTTTATGCTCACTCGGAAAACACGGCGGACTGTACTGCGGGGGCGAGGGAATTCACTTTGCAGCCGCCCCGAAAGTCTCCCTCCGGGGCTTCACCGGGGCGGGCGACACATTTTTGGCCGCTTTTTGCGCGGTGTATTTCGGGCTGTTTTGCCTGCCTCACAAAAAAGAGAACCGCGGGGCGGCCGCGCTGGATTTCGCGGTGGCGGCTTCGGCGGCAAAAGTCAAAAAACCCGGGACGGAATTTGCCGCGGTCTGCGAAATGCTCGAAATGTATAAAATGATAACAAAAAAATAAATATAAACAAGAGGGGAAAAATGGAATTGGAACTGGATTCATCTTACGAGGATCAAAAAATCATCGATGTGGAAATCGACAGGGAAATGAAAAAATCGTTTTTGGAATACGCGATGTCGGTGATAACCGCGAGGGCGCTTCCCGACGCGCGCGACGGATTCAAGCCTATACACCGGCGCATTCTGTATTCGATGTATGAGCAGGGGCTCACATACAACAAATCCACCAGAAAATCCGCGACCACCGTGGGTTACGTGATGGGGCACTATCATCCGCACGGCGATTTGGCCATATACGATTCGCTTGTCAGGATGGCGCAGCCGTTTTCGCTCAGGTATCCGCTCATCGACGGGCAGGGCAATTTCGGCAATGTGGACGGCGACGGCGCGGCCGCGATGAGGTATACCGAATCGAGGATGAGCCGCTTGGCCGAGGAAATGATGACGGATATCGAAAAAAACGTGGTCGATTTCATTCCCAATTTCGACAGCAAACTCGAAGAGCCCGCAGTGCTGCCTTCGAGGTTTCCGAACCTGCTTGTCAACGGGTCCATGGGAATCGCGGTGGTCATGGCCACAAATATCCCCCCGCATAATTTAAACGAAGTGACAGACGGCATAATCGCCGTCATGGAACGCCCCGATATAAACGTCCTGGAGCTGATGGCGCACATCAAAGGGCCGGATTTTCCGACGGCCGCTTCCATTTACGGGACTTCGGGGATCCTCGAAGGCTACATGACGGGCAGGGGCAGGGTGCTGGTGAGGGCGAAGGCCGAAATTGAGGAATATAAAAAAACACACAGGATAATCGTAACCGAAATACCCTATCAGGTCAACAAATCCAATCTCGTCAAGAGCATGGCCGATTTGGTCAAGGACAAAAGGATCGACGGAATAACCGATATCCGCGACGAGAGCGGCAGGGGCGGAATGAGGATTGTGGTGGATCTGCGCAAGGACGTAAACGCCTCGGTGATACTCACTCAGTTATACAAATTCACGCAGATGCAGGAAACGTTCGCCATGAATATGGTGGCCTTGGTCAACGGCGAGCCGAAAGTGTTGAACCTAAAACAGCTCATAACGAACTATATCGCCCATCAGATCGACGTGGTCACCAAAAGAATAGAGTTCGACCTGGAAAAGGCGAAACAGAGGGCGCATATTCAGGAGGGTCTCAAAATCGCCCTCGACAACATAGACGAGGTCATAAACACAATACGCTCAGCCAAAACGATAGCCGAGGCCAAACAGGCGCTGATCGTCCGCTTCGGGTTTTCGGACGCGCAGGGCCAGGCGATAGTCGAGATGCAGCTGGGCAGGCTGTCGGGGCTTGAAATAAACAAGATCGCCGAGGAACTTGAGCGGCTGTGCGCGCTCGTTGATGAACTGACGGGCATTTTAGGCGACCCGAGCGCGGTGAAGAAGATAATAAGAGACGATCTGCTCGAAATAAAGCGCAGATACGGCGATGAGAGGCGCACCGAGATCATACAGAGCGAAACGGAAATATTCTTTGAGGATTTGATAGAACGCGAGCAGTGCGTGGTCACCATGACCGAAGCGGGGTATATAAAGCGCCAGCCCGCGAGCGTATATCAGGTGCAGCGCAGGGGCGGCAAGGGCATTTCCGCAATGGCCACGAAGGAAGACGATTCCGTGACTGATATGTTCGCCTCGCATTCGCACGACATGATGATGATGTTCACAAACAAGGGAAAGGTCTACGGAAAAAAATGCTATGAGATACCCGTTTCGTCGAGGATTTCAAAGGGCATGAACATGGTGAACCTTTTGGAACTCGGCGAGGGCGAAATGGTTTCCACGATCATACCCCTTTCAAATACCGGCTCCGGCTATTTGATCATGGTGACAAGGAACGGGATTATAAAACGCTCCAAGCTTTCGGAGTTTTCCCGAATAAACCGAAACGGCAAGATAGCGGTGAGCCTCGATGAGGGCGACGAGCTCGCTTTTGTCTCGCTGACGGGCGGCGGCGACGAGATATTTATCGCGGCGACCAACGGGTTGGGCATAAAATTCCACGAGAGCGCGGTCAGGGTGATGGGCAGAAGCTCCCGGGGAGTCAGGGCCATAAGGCTCGCTTTGGGGGCGTCTGTGGCGGGAGTCACGGTAAATCCCGGGATTTCGGATATGCAGGACGCGCAGGAAGTACAGGAAATACAGGAATTGCAAGAAATACAAGAAGAAACCGAAGTCGTCGATTTGGATGAATACGAAGAAGAAGAGGACGAACTCGAACCCGAACCCGAACC